>Ga0156507_119_pt1 | contig 25892 bp, 25 predicted proteins | sample RifOxyB1_FD_110654 | JGI IMG/M metagenome (GOLD analysis project Ga0156507, IMG submission 110654) | Candidatus Amesbacteria bacterium RIFOXYB1_FULL_44_23
AACCCAAAAACAGTCAGGATAACTGGTAAAAGCATTATTCCTAAAATCAAACTTATCCAGGGACCGAAATTCACCAAAAACTCTTTTGCAGACACTGGCAATGGGGGCGCCTTTTTTAACAAGTACTCAGTCAGTAGTTTATCCAGTTGTGCCAGACCATCCTTCATACATCTATTATCACCCTCTTTATAAATAGTGCAATAGCAAGTGTCGGCACCTATCCCACATCTCATGTAAACTACCGGTGATATAATTTGAATCATGGCCTCTGGAATTAAGAGTACGATACTCAAATTCAAAAATCTTGTCCCACAAATAACTGGAATTAGTACATCTGTTTTTGGAATCTCTTGGGATCCATCAAAAGCTGAGAGGTCAATTGCAAAAAGCATAGTTAACTTCTTAGAAGATAAGAGGGTTCTCTACAATCCTACAGAGCTTGAAGTCCCTTCCCATTGCGTTCATTCGGTAATTGAAATAAAGCACTTCCTAACAGAAAAGGCTGATAGTTTAGATAGCAAAAGCGAGCTATTGGCTAATATTAGAATTATGCGATCAGCTTGTCGAAAGTTTCTGGACACTAGTCAAACTTTGCACCAGAGCTTGAGTTTTTCACACAATAGCTATGATTCGTGGGTCTTCTATAGTGCACTTGGCGAAATGAGAGGGACGTTTGGATTCTGTTTGTCACAAATAGTTCTGTCCTTTGGGTTAGATGTAGAAAGTAACTTGGCAACCATTTTCCCTGCAAGTTATAACGATTGAATATGCCACGCAAGAAATCAGAATTCAAACCACTAACTTATACCCGGCTGCAAAAAGTGACGGACCATACTTAAGAAACTCTCTTCTGGAAATTCGATGTTGCAGATTCGACTCGCTCGGCTTGTCAGTATCCATAATTGGGATCCTATTTCGATCAATTATACAAAAGTCTCCCACAAAAAAAGGCGGAGGCAAAACCCTCAGCCTCCGCCCTACCTCTATCAATATGCTTCAACTTTTTCTAATCTATATCTGCCCCCCTTTCCGATTATCTAACTAAGTGTCACCTTAATACTTATTAATGTTCATTTCTGTAAGAATTCTGACAGTATTTTAGTTAACTCCATTACAGTACCTGTATAATTAAAGAATGGTTACTAATAAAACCTCGTCCGATAGACTTATTAAATTATTCGCCACCGCCTATCCCCTCACTTTTTCCAAAAACGAAACCATTATTAGAGCCGACGACACACCTCAGGGAGTTTACTATTTAGCCAAAGGTTTTGTAAAAATGAACTCCCAATTATTTGACGGTCGGGAAATTACTCTTAATATCTTTAGGCCGGGCTCATACTTTCCCATGATGTGGGCCATCAGCGACTTGCCCAACGTCTACAACTTTCAGGCTATGACCAGTGTTGAGCTTAGGCGGATTTCTCAAGCCGATTTTTTAGAATTTGTTAAGTCCCATCCCAACGATTTACTTGAAATATCCCGTCGCATTTTGGTTGGAGTAAACGGATTATTATTTAACATAAATCACATTCTGTCGGGAGACTCATATCATCGCATGATTGCCGCCATAATGATGTTAGCCAAACGCTTTGGAGAAAAAGACGCCAAGGGAAAAACATACATCGCCATTCCCCTCACCCACCAGGACTTGGCCAATGTAGCTGCCATTACCAGGGAAACTGCCAGTGTGAATCTTAAAAAGCTGGAAAGCCGCGGCCTGATTTCTCAAAAATCTCACTTTTTTACCATTTCTGACATCAAATTGTTAGAAACTGAAAGTAACATCGAAAACCCCGAGCTCCCTGCCTTGTCTGCTTTGTAATTATTATATCTTCGATTCCAAGACTTTTTTGACTTTTTCCACTACCTGGGAAGGCGTGTAATCAGATTTCACCATATAATCCAGCGCTCCGCACTTCATAGCTTCCACAGCATCGTCAGCCGTCGACAAATTGGTCAACATTATTATATGGGTATCCTTAATTTCCGGATCAGCTTTGGCTTGCTGCAATGCCGTCATTCCGTCCATTTCCGGCATCATAATATCCATCAATACCACCGTCGGCCTGAAACTTTTTATTTTCACCAAACCCTCTTTTCCGTTTCTGGCCACATCAACTTCCCACCCCAAGGCCTCAAACTTTTTTCTGTACATTTTCACCAAAACTTCGTCATCCTCTACAATCAGCACTTTCCATGAATCACTCATATTTTCGACTTTAACTCATTCAATTTAAACCTGCAAGAGTCTTCTTAATTTATTGGCTACTTGATCAGCTAATCCGGTTCCTGAGATCGGAATTGAAAACCCGAAAGTCGATCCCTCACCATCTTTTGAGTCTACCAGCCAAACATCGCCTCCCATTTGCCGGGACAATTGCTGAGAAATATACAATCCCAACCCTGTTCCCGCCGGCCTTCCTTTAACACTGGTGCTCTCCTGAACAAACCGTCCAAACAGTTTATTCTGAAAATCGGGAGCCATTCCCATCCCGCTGTCTTTAACAAACAACTTAAACAAATCCCCTTCAGTTGTACCGCTTATCACTATTCCACCCTTCTCGGTAAACTTCATGGCATTGCCCACCAGGTTGTTAATTATCTGCCTGATTTTATCCTGATCAGCATATACACTGACTCTCGGAAGATCATGTGCCTCAAGAGTTAATCCTTTATCCGTAGCAATTGTTTTCAACTCCGCAATCTCCTGTTCCACCACTTCGGCAATCCCGAAATCACTCATGGCAAACTTGATCCGCCCTGCCTGCATGCGTGAAACCGAAAGCAAATCATTTACCAAATTAATAAGTCTTTCGGTCGAATGCATCACAGTCTGAATCGGCTCCACCCATTCTTTGTGAACTTCGCCGTAATCACCCTCCAAAAGCATCGACAAATAGCCCTTAACTGCCGTCATTGGAGTGCGCAGTTCATGCGAAGCCACGGACAAGAATTCGTCTTTCATTCTGTCAATTTCTTTAGCTTTTGTCACATCCCTAAATACCACCACGCAGCCCACCACCCTTCCCTCCTTATCTCTTAAAGGTGCAGCGCTATCCGCAACTGGAATGGTACTTCCATCTGGCCGCAGCAGCAGCGTATCCGCTGACATTTCGGCCTGTTCTCCGGATTTCAGCACTTTCTCAATAAATTCATCATTAAACTGATCGTTTTCCGCCTGCGGATTATCTTTAGACACAAATTTTAGTACCTGGCGATAATTAATCCCGATTGCAGCCTCTCCCTTCCACATCGACAACGAGAGTGCAACCTGGTTAATCAGCCCCAGCGTCAGATCATTATTCACCACAAATACTGCATCCCCGATGCTTCCCAATATGGCGTCCATTTTTTCCTTCTCCCCCGCTACCCGCCACTTCTCATTTTCTACATCTTCCAACACATTTAAAAGTGCTTTTTGTTGTTCAGACATTTTCAGATTCTTAGACGTAATTTCTTTTGTTTGTTCATCCAGTTTGCTGCTTGCCTCTTGTCTATATTTTTTAACTGACTGCACCATTTCATCAAACGATCTGGATAACTTCCCTACTTCATCCGGGGATGCGGTACCAACTTTTTGATCAAAGTTGCCCGCCTTCACTACATCTACCGCAGCTTGTAATTCCTCAATTGGCTTGGTAATTTTTTTTGACAAAATTACTCCCGCCACTCCAAACGTCAAAAACCCCATCCCCACGATTGCCAATATGACCAGCCTGGTTTTAACAATCGGATCCCAAACTTCTGACTGATTCAACTTAGTTACTAAACACCACTTAGTCTGCGGAATATAAGCGTGAGTTCCTAAAACAGAAACACCCCGATAGTCAACATAAGTCCTGGTTGAATCTTTGCCGTCCGCGGCCAGCACATCGTCATAATCCGCTCCCGATTCCACTTTTTCGATTTCGCTTTCATCAAAACATCTTCTGACGTTCTCCGTATCAATCACAGTCTTTAATACTGAATCTGAATCCAAAAATAGCGATTTGGACAAAAGCTTCTTATCAGAAGTAACTAAAAAACTTTCCCCCGTTTCTCCCAAACCACCCTGACTTCGCAAAAAACTTTCAAGCGGCTCTATTTTTAATTTAGTCACCAATACCCCCAACGTATTCACCTGGTTTTGATCCACCACAGGAAAAGCTATCGTCCAAAATATTTTCCCTGTCAACTCATCTCGGATCACATCGCCCACCCACAAACCTTTTTTTCCGTTAACAAAATTAGGATCCGAGGTCAGATATAGACTTTCCAGGCTGGGATTCGTTGCCACCATCATTTTTCCCGCATTATTCAAAAGCCAAAGTTCTGAAACATCGTCATCGGTCAACATCACTGTTTCCATCCATTTTTTCGCCATCTGATATTCCGATGCCGTAGCCTCTCCGGTTAATAAATCGACAAATAACGATCCGTTCGATTCAACCTTGGCCAAACTAATCTTGCTGTCTAAGTAACTTCTCAAATATGTAGCTGTTTGAGTAGAAATATTAGCCACATTTTCATGTGCACGTTGGCTCATGAATTTTTCCATAGACCAACCAGCAATTAGCGCTCCTAAGATGCCGGCCATTCCAAACGCCATCAGGTACCCGAGCAGGATGCGATTCCTAATTTTCATAACCTGTATCTAGTGTACTATTCCTGTCCGATTAGCACCACCACTTCGTACTCAGAATTCTCCGCTTCTTCAAGCTGAATATCGACCAGGCTATACCCTTCCTTTAAATCATCCTTAACTCGTTTTCCCAGATGAGTTTGCTTGGCACCTGTTCTAATCGTCAACCCTTCTAGCTCAGTCTCGGCCGCATTCCCCGTATCAATATTTTGATATCCTTTTTTGGTTAAATAATCTTTCATTCTCGCCGCCTCTCCGGTCTTTCCGCTGGCATTTAAAACCAATACTTTTATTGTTGCCACATCCACCTCAGTGACCGGCTCGATTGTCGGTGTTGGCACTAAGGTGGGCTGCACACTCGATACGGCCGGCGTAGGGGTCACTGTCGGCGTCTTTTTCTTCGCATTGCCCTTCATTGCCACCCCCAGCCACAGTATCAGCACGGGAATAATTAACAGTTCGGAAATTACCAGCCAGCTAATATGTTTTTTGTTGCTTGTCTGAACCGGTCTTTCTTTCTTAATCTCGGTTTTTTTCTCCATCCAGTTATTCACTAGCTTAAGCCGAGTCAAGCTCTCGATTGTTTTTAATTCCTTCCATCCCCATCCGCCTTCGGGTTTGGTCACCGCCAGAGCAAAGCCCGCAGCAGTTGCCCAGACTTTAAATCTGTTTTTGTTAAAAACTTCCGTCGCCACTTCATATATTCGTTTATCAATAGCTATGGCTACTAATTTCCCCGGCAATCTGATGACTTTGGTTGACATTTCTCGCTCCCCTAGGGGTACTTCGGGCCAAAAATCATCAGCCACCTTTGGATTATCAATTTCTTTATCAAAACACAATCCTTCATTAAAAAGAAGAATCGCCTCTTTTTCCCTGGTTGGAATTTGTTTTAAAATTTCTGCCCACCACTGACCATACTTGGCCGGATCGGCTACTTCCACGTGTTCTATCAACCCCTTAGGCAAAACCACATTCCATAGTTTTTTATTTCTGGTATCAAAAATCCTCAGCTTGGTAAGATCTAAATCAAAAATCAGCACCTCTTTATTATTCCATATCCAACGGCTATCTAAAAGCCTTACCTCGAAGCAAAGATGTTCGCACTAGCCTCAGATCCGCAAGCTCTTACCGTAACAATTCCGTTAGCATCCACTTCCACACTGTAACCGGTAGCAGCCGCCGTGTAGGTCGAAGCACCGTCCGGATCAATGGGAGCAGATCCCATGTATGAAGCTAAATTAGTGGCCAGGTCAACACATCCGGTTGGAGTAGCAGCACATCCACCAGTTGCGATTGCACATCCGGTAGCACCGGTTCCAATTTGCGTCTCAGTCATACCTTCAGTTAAACCGGTAGGATAAGCTCCGGCGTTGTCAATAATATAAGCGTGGGTCGCCTGCAAAATAGTATCAACATCAATAGTTCTTCGGGAATTTTTAGTGGTAATTAACCTCTGTGAGGGGTTTAGAGCCACAAACACGGTTACAGCCAGAAGAGAAATTATTGTAACTACTAAAAGAAGCTCTATCAGTGTGAAACCCTTCCTAAAACTCTTCATTACATTAAGACTAATTAAATGGGAATAACTTGTCAAGGACCATATTAACGGGAAATTGAAATAGTCTCTCCCCCTTCAGATCCGCAAGCTCTCACTGTAACAATTCCATTTGCGTCGACTTCCACACTGTAGCCTGTCTTGTCCGCGGTATAAGTCGAAGCTCCTGACGGATCAATTGGCATTGATCCCATGTAGGAGGCAAGCGAGGTTGCCAGGTCAACACAACCGGTTGGAGTCACCGTGCACCCGCCGGTAGCAATCGCGCACCCTGTAGTCCCTGCTCCTATTTGAGTCTCACTCATCCCTTCAGTCAGACCCGAAGGGTAAGCTCCGCTGCTATCGACAATTGAAGTATGTATAGCTGCCAAAATTGTATCCACATCCGTGGTTCTCCTGGCGTTTTTAGCATCCACAATTCTTTCTGCCGGGTTAAGTGATACCAACACTGTTACTGCCAACAGTGCCACCACGGTCACAGTTAATAACAACTCGATCAGCGTAAAACCCCTACCCAATTTACTTTTGTAGCTATACCCTCTTTTCCCTCCAGACATGACCATCGTCATAAAAGTTATCTCGAGACTGAAATGTCAGCACTAGCCTCAGATCCGCAAGCTCTTACCGTAACAATTCCGTTAGCATCCACTTCCACACTGTAACCGGTAGCAGCCGCCGTGTAGGTTGAAGCTCCGTCCGGATCAATGGGAGCAGATCCCATGTATGAAGCTAAATTAGTGGCCAGGTCAACACATCCGGTTGGAGTAGCAGCACATCCACCAGTTGCGATTGCACATCCGGTAGCACCGGTTCCAATTTGCGTCTCAGTCATACCTTCAGTTAAACCGGTAGGATAAGCTCCGGCGTTGTCAATAATATAAGCGTGGGTCGCCTGCAAAATAGTATCAACATCAATAGTTCTTCGGGAATTTTTAGTGGTAATTAACCTCTGTGAGGGGTTTAGAGCCACAAACACGGTTACAGCCAGAAGAGAAATTATTGTAACTACTAAAAGAAGCTCTATCAGTGTGAAACCCTTCCTAAAACTCTTCATTACATTAAGACTAATTAAATGGGAATAACTTGTCAAGGACCATATTAACGGGAAATTGAAATAGTCTCTCCCCCTTCAGATCCGCAAGCTCTCACTGTAACAATTCCATTTGCGTCGACTTCCACACTGTAGCCTGTCTTGTCCGCGGTATAAGTCGAAGCTCCTGACGGATCAATTGGCATTGATCCCATGTAGGAGGCAAGCGAGGTTGCCAGGTCAACACAACCGGTTGGAGTCACCGTGCACCCGCCGGTAGCAATCGCGCACCCTGTAGTCCCTGCTCCTATTTGAGTCTCACTCATCCCTTCAGTCAGACCCGAAGGGTAAGCTCCGCTGCTATCGACAATTGAAGTATGTATAGCTGCCAAAATTGTATCCACATCCGTGGTTCTCCTGGCGTTTTTAGCATCCACAATTCTTTCTGCCGGGTTAAGTGATACCAACACTGTTACTGCCAACAGTGCCACCACGGTCACAGTTAATAACAACTCGATCAGCGTAAAACCCCTACCCAATTTACTTTTGTAGCTATACCCTCTTTTCCCTCCAGACATGACCATCGTCATAAAAGTTATCTCGAGACTGAAATGTCAGCACTAGCCTCAGATCCGCAAGCTCTTACCGTAACAATTCCGTTAGCATCCACTTCCACACTGTAACCGGTAGCAGCCGCCGTGTAGGTTGAAGCTCCGTCCGGATCAATGGGAGCAGATCCCATGTATGAAGCTAAATTAGTGGCCAGGTCAACACATCCGGTTGGAGTAGCAGCACATCCACCAGTTGCGATTGCACATCCGGTAGCACCGGTTCCAATTTGGGTCTCTGTCATACCTTCAGTTAAACCGGTAGGATAAGCTCCGGCGTTGTCAATGATATAAGTGTGAACTGCCTGTAAAATTGTATCAACGTCGGCAGTCCTCCGGGCGTTTTTAGTGTCAATCAATCTCTGTGAAGGATTCAATGCCACAAACACTGTTACTGCTAAAAGGGAAATTACCGTAACTACTAAAAGAAGCTCTATCAGCGTGAATCCTTTCCTAAAACTCTTCATTACATTAACACTAATTAATTTGAAACCACTTGTCAAGGGGTCAAATTTCTACCCAACTTGTCAGGGTAATGTTCTGACCGCAGGTAAATATAACTCTCACTCTCCGACCAAAGTCGGTCCCCGACTCTCCCACTACTACATTCCAGCTGATTGGTCCACTTAAAGTATAAGAAATGCTGCACGTTCCTTCCGGCCTGGTAATAGTTGTCCCCGCGTAACTGGGGTTGTCGTGCACCTTTCGCAACAGATCCTCCACACACCCGTCCACCAGATAAGCATCATTTCCTCCCAGCTCAGATGCCAGAGCAGACTGGCCCTCTCCCACCGATAGCAAACTAACCGTGACTACAATCACCATCAAAACGGCTGAAATAATCAGCACCATAGATAATGTCGCAAACCCAGGGTACTTCATATTCCGCGCACCTCCGCCGCTGTTTGTAACGTTATGCTGCTGGAATATTCCTGCCTTCCTGAGGCTGTGAAGTTAGCTTCAATAGTCATTAACACCCCCACATTATCAGTCTTGCCGTCACTCGAAGTGTAGTCCGTAAAAGTTAAGGCCGTTACCGCAGTATCCGAAGAATTCAAATTGACCGCCCCCGCCCCTTCATCAATCGTCACGTTCCCGCTCGTTAAGGTAAACGTCGTATTTGATCCCACATAGTTAGACAGCACCAAGGTGGAAGCAGATACACTTACGACGCCGCTGGCATTTCTGATTTTATATTTGAGTAAAGACATAATGTTGCGTCCGTTTGACGCCACCTCCTGCATAGTCATACTCTTCTCCCCCCCCTGTATCATGTCCAGAGCCGTCGGCAGTAGTGTGCCCATCATCACGGCAGTTACAGCACAGTATAAAACCACCTCGATTAAAGTTACCGCTTTTTGTTTTTTCATTTTTGCCAGAATGCAAAACTAAATGGATAGGCCAAAGTCGCCGGAACAGACTCCAAAGCGTTAGTTCCGTCAGCATTATTCCAAGTAAATGTCGGGGTCGCTGTCATGGATAAACTCTTGGCAAACAAATTATTGTTATTGTCTGCTATCGTGAACATCAGCTGGTTAGACACTAAGGGATTGGGTTTGCTGTCATACCACACCTGGATCGAATTAAACCTGGGTGAAGGTGTCCAATCAGATTCACTGTTACATGCGGCCGATCCGTTGCAAGTTAACCAACCTACAGTGTTTGACGAATTATCATGATAGTTAATAATTCCTCTTGTTGTGGCACCGCTAACCAAATACGCAACCGAAACTAATTTACTGCCCGCAACCGGAGCTGCCGCCTTTGTGTCCTGATTAGCCCGACCTGTCCAGGCTGTCCCGGACCAGTAAGCCGTCGAAAAATCTTCGCTGGTGTTATCAATCGCCGCCAAAAGTATGGCGTCACTGTTGGGAGCTGATCCCAAATCAATGCTGGTTGCCGAATCCGCAACTGTAGGAATCGCCGTAATTGCCCCCCAGGCTCCTGCACTAAACGCTCTGTATCTCATACAAGTTGACCCGGCCGAGCATGAGCCGGTTGTTAACACCCCCCAGGCCACCATGATATCTCCGGAAGTATTCTCAATAGCCAAATCAAACGACTGCACATCCCCCCCCGCAGCTACATATTCCAAATTGGTTTCCAGAGTAGTCCCCGGTAAATTTCCCCAGGAACTGCCTTCCCAAACAGCGGCTCCCAAATCAGAATCCGAATCTGACCAGGCAATCGCAATCCTATTACTTGCAGCCACCGGACTTCTCTCAAGCCTGATCCAGTAAGCGGTTCCTGAAGTCAGGGTGGTACTGGTAGGCAGTGACGCCGCAGAGGCCCAGTTGCCGCTTCCGCAAGCACTGGTTCCTGATTTAGTTCGATAATCAACTGCATTAACTGCCGCAGCGTTTCGCGAATAAGCCACCATCACGTCTCCGGTCGTTTTCTCATAAGCCACATCAAATCGTCTGGTGGTTCCTGTTCCTCCGGCTGTTACAGACCACTCCGAACTCCAGGTTACTCCGTCAAAACACAGAACTCTCAGTGTTCCGCCGCTGTCGGAATACGCCACTACTGCCTCTCGCTTCACGGGTGAAGTTCGCACTACAAAATTTAACCCCGAAGCACCGCTTGGCGCGCTACTTTCAGTTGAGAAGGCATCTACAGGCTGGCCATACTCCCTGTAAATGGGCGTGTTGGTGCCGTCAGAATAAACGATCAGTCCGCCCATCGTTGATTTCCAGTCTGTCAAATAATCAGATACCGTCACATCAAATGCCTGGGTCGGCGAAAAATCCCAAGTCACCGTGCTGGTCACTTTTTTTGTCGTATAGTCAGTGGTTCCCCCGGAAGCAACAATGTTTCTGGAAGCATCCCGCTGGGCATTGGCTACAGTCATCACCCGGGTGTATTTACCCCATGTATTATTAGCTGATCCGTTAAATTCCCAAACACCGGTGGTTCCGTTTCGTTGTACTCCCACCCCGGACGAATCCACCAATAAATTATAGTTCTGATTTCTAATCGACCTCACAGCTTCCAGTCCCTCCTGAGCATAGTTAACCGCGGCCACTCGCTCCTGGGCGGTTCTGTTCATATTCAAAGCCGACACCATACCCACTACCGCCCCTGACCCGATCAGCACAAATATGGCCGCCGTCAGCATGACTTCCATAACCAATACTCCCCTGACAGTTCTCATATTCTTGTCACCATACCCCTTGAATTAACCGACACCGATTCTGAATTCCCCATTCCTGAAATCGTAATCGATTCAGTTCCGTCCGGAGCTCCGGTCAGTCTGGAAAAATTAACTTCAAAAGCCGTCACACTTACATTTCCCCCCGTAGTTGTAACTTCATCCCAGGTGGTAGTTCTGCCGGCATAGGTTGCTCCCAGGTATAAAGTCAGCTGACCGGAAGCGTGTCTGACTCCCCACCCCACGGTCTCACTTTTTCTGCTTTCCAATGCATAAATTTGCGCTTTTCTGATCGTTTGTACTATCGTATCGGTCGTCGTATCCACCTGATTTTGAGTTACAAACCGCCCGTAAAAAATTACCCCTGAAAAAGCCAGGATCGCCACCAGTCCTACCACCAAGACCAATTCCAAAAGTGTCACTCCATCCCTCATCGATGCACTCCTCCAGTCAGCTGGTAAATCGGAGAAATAATTGCCATGGCCACAAACCCTACCACCACGGCAATTACCACCAGCATCATCGGCTCAATAATACTTCCTAAATTACGAACTTTATCATCCACCTCCTCCTCAAAAAAGTCCGCCAGATATAACAATGTTTGGTCTAAATTACCTGACTTTTCTCCCACTTTTACCATTCTCGGCACAATAATCGGCACAAACCTGTACCCCCGTTGTCCCATCTCGTCACCTAACGATTTTCCCGCAATCACTGCTTTGTACCACCTCTCAAGGTACCTTCTAAATACCAGATTATCGGTTGAGGTCGCGGTAATCTGTATCGCCTCGTCCAACGGAATAGCGCTTTTCACCATTACTCCCAGATTCCGGCAAACTAGGGCCACCTGAATTTCGGTAACCAAGTCCCCCACCCAGGGAAACTTTAACCAAAATTTTTGCCAATTCCGTCTCACGTTAGGAATTTTAAGCAGCGCAATCGAACCCAAAATCATTCCTATCAGACCCAATAGAATTAACCAGCCAAAGTCTTTAGACACACTGGCAATAAACATTAGTATCTTGGTTGATATCGGCAGTTCCACATCCAAAGAGCTGAACATTTCTACCAATTTCGGCAGTACAAATAACGTCACCGTTATTCCGGAAATCGCAGCTGCGGTCAAAACTATTGTGGGATACATCATGGCCGAATTGACTTTCTTTTTGAATTCATAGCTTTTACCGATATTACTGGCCAGATAATCCAGGCTTTTATCAAGACTCCCCGACCTCTCTCCTACCGCCACAATACTTCTGTACAAGGCGTCAAAAATAGACGGAAAACCGGACAATGCCTTTTCCATTGTTTCACCGTTGGAAATTTTGGATCTGATTTTTTCTATTATTTTCCGGGTACTCTCTTTTTTCATCTGCAAAGCCATGGTATCTACCGCTTCTCCCAATGAAATGCCGCTTCTAAGCATTAATCCCAGATGCTTGGTAAACATCAATTTTTCAATCTGACTCATTTTTTGGGCCATATTAATCTCGGGTTACTCTTAATACTTCATCTAACGTAGTTATTCCCTCCCGGACCTTTTCCAGTCCGTCCTCCCAAAGCAAGTTCATTCCTTCGGCGACGGCTTTTTTCTGAATCGTGCCTGCATCAGCTTTGGCCATAATCAATTCCTTGATATCTTCAGACACCACTAATACTTCATATATTCCGATTCGACCGGCATACCCCGTCTTGTGGCAAACCGGACAACCCTTACCTATATATACTCTGACTTTTTTCAGATTTTTTCCGAAATGCTTAGCCAAAACAGCCGCTGGGAATTTTTTCTGTAAATCCCCCATGGAAATTTCTGTGGATACCCGGCATTTCTCACAAATTTTACGCACCAATCGTTGAGCCGTAATTACGTTCACTGTGGAAGCTACTATGTAGGGTTCAATTTTCATTTCGATTAACCTGGGAAGTGTGGTGGCCGCATCATTCGTATGCAGTGTCGACAGCACTAAGTGTCCGGTCATGGCCGAATTAACGGAAATGTCAGCCGTCTCCTCATCTCTTATTTCTCCGACAAATATCACATTCGGGTCCTGGCGCAAAATTGACCTTAGTCCTGATGCAAATGTTAAACCGGCCTTGGGATTGACTTGAATTTGGTTAATTCCCTCAATATCATACTCAACCGGATCTTCAATGGTGGCGATATTCACATCCCGGGAATTCAATATTTTTAAAATTGCGTAAATTGAAGTCGTTTTACCCGATCCCGTAGGTCCGGTAACCAGCACCATGCCGTACGGGCGCATAAATCCATCTTTGATTTTGTTTAAATCTTCTTCTGAAAGACCTAAGTCAGCCAGTCCGAATTGTCGGGATTTGGACGACAAAAGTCTCATAACCACCTTTTCTCCATGAACCAGGGGTACCACGGAAACTCTGATATCCAGCTCTTCAGAAGCAGTTTCCACCTGCATTTTTCCATCCTGTGCCGCCATGTGTTCATCGGTGCGTAGTTTAGAAGCGACTTTAATTCTGGTTACCACTTGATCAAAAACGTCTAAAGGCAGATTCAGCACATCATGCAGCACGCCATCGATTCTAAACCTAACTTCTGCCAGTTTTCGTCTTGGCTCAATATGAACATCAGACGCCCTGTTGTCATGGGCATACTCGACCAACAGATTCACGATTTCAATCGCCGGAATTTCTCCTCCGGTCCCCTTTTGCACCGCTTCAACTTTTTCCACCATTAATTCGTCAAAACTTTTCTGCAGGTCTTTCTTATACCAGGACAGCGCTGCTTCAATGTCTCTGGGTGTAGCCAGATACACTTTTACTTTTTCCCCGATTTTTTTGGCCATCAAGTCAATGAACTCTTTATTGCCTGGATTAACCATGGCCATTTTTGCCCCCTTATCGTCCAGAGCAAATACCACCGCTTTTTGATTTTTTGCTACCACCTCAGGCAATATCTGCAATACCTCTTTTGGGATCGAAACCTGTTCCAGTCTGATAAACGGTAATTCCAGCATGTCCGCCAGAAGCTTTCCCAAATTTTCATCGGTTATCAAGTCATTTTCCAGCAGTTGATCGGCCAGGCTTACTTCTTTACTTTTGGCCAGTTCAAAGGCCGTAGAAAGCTTATCAGAATCAACTATTCCCAGTTCACTTAAAAAGTCATACAACTGTTGATCGGTATAAGGGTTCACACTATTAATATACTACACAAGCCCCATTGCATTCCCGATCAATTAATATCACAATATTCTTGTGTCCAAAAGGCTTGTTATCGTACTGAGTCTTATTCTTCTGGGTATCTCAACTATCCTCTTGCTCCTTAAATTGCTTGCGCCCTCGGATTCCAACGCACCTGATTCCCAAAATCCTCAAGCTAGTTCCAAAAAAGTCCTTTATATAGACGCTTATCACGCCGGGTATCAATGGGGAGACAAAGAGTTTTCCGGTGCCCAGTCGGTTTTGTCAAAAGCAGGCATCACCCCCAAACGGGTGTTTTTAGATTCAAACCGTCATACCGATGACCCGTTTTTAACTTCCAGAGCCGAAGAGATTAAAAATGAAATCATCACCTACCAACCTGACGTCATTATCTCCGCAGACGACGCCCCGCTTAAATACGTCATCATGCCCTTTTTTAAAAATACCTCCCTACCTGTAGTATTTTGCGGAGTTAACTGGGACTCCTCTTCTTATCAAACTCCCTACTCCAACATGACCGGCATGATCGAGGTTTCACTGGTCCCCGAACTTTTAACCAATATCAAAACTTACGCCAAGGGAAACCGCATCGGCTGGATCGGCGGAGACGTGCTCACCAATCGCAAAGAGCCGGTTTATATTAAAAAGTTTTATAACATTTCCATGCTGGAAAAATACCCTAAAACCATGGCCGAATTTGAACGCGACTTTGAATCCATCCAGGCTGTCTCAGATATTGTGTTTTTCTATAACTATGCCGGAATTCAGGATTGGGATGACGCCAAAGCCAAAGAGTTTATCTGGTCCCATACTAAAAAACCCACCATCACCACTCTTGATTTCATGACCCCCTATGTCTTATTAGGCTACACCAAAATTGCCGAAGAACAGGGAGAGTGGGCCGCCACTACCGCCCTCAGCATCTTAGACGGAAAACTCCCCTCTCAAATCCCTGAATCTAAAAATAAAAAAGGGCAGCTTTTTATTAATTTACCCATCGCCAAAAACTTAGGCATCGTCTTTTCCTCAAATCTGTTGAAAACAGCCCAAGTGATTAAAAAATAATGGACCTCCCCAGCCGAATATCAATCGGTACCAAGATATTATTAAGCTTCTCTCTTATTCTTGCTTTCTTTCTCTGCCTTTTGTCCATCGGCTTTTGGTATACCAGAAAAGTCAGTACTTTAACCACCCAAAACGTCCCCTTAAGTACGGCCATGAGTCAGGTTCAGGACTTATCCTCTTTACTGCGCCAACTGGAACATCGTGTCGATCTGATGGACTACACGGGTTACGAACAGGATAAAGCTGACATCATCAAAGACGCCAAATCACTTGAAACCCTCGTTTCCTCCATCAATTTCTCCCCCAAGCAATTCGGGCCTACTATTTCCAAAGAGCCATTGGTTAAAACCATTTCAGTTCTCAATGCTAACGTTAAGTCCTTAATTGATCTAAAAAACTCATCCCAAACTAGTGATGTCGATAAATACAACACCACCATTCTTTCAGTTTATGAATCCATCAAAGCCACCCGTGACCTCACCGCCACCCTGGCTACAAATCTGCTTCAGTCCATCTCCAGAAACGTACATGAAAGTCAAAAACTTTTAGACCAGCTTATTCTTCAGTACGTAGCTTTCTTTGCCATTACTCTTACCACCACCGTTTTATTAACTCTCTATCTGTCCCGGTCTATAGTCGAACCTACTCATCAACTGATTTCAGCCGCCAAAGACTTTGGTGCCGGAAATTTAGACCACGCCATTCACGTCAATTCCAGAGACGAAATCGGCCAATTGGCCAAGGCCTTCAGCCAAATGGCGGGCAAATTAAAGGTCTCACAGGATGAACTGGCCAGCTACAATAAAAAACTGGAATCGGAAGTGGCTAAACGCTCTGACGAATTACGCCTCAAAGTAGACGAGCTGGAACACATAAATCAGCTCATGGTCGGTCGGGAGATGGCCATGGTCAAACTCAAAGAACGTATTCAGGAGTTAGAAAACTCTTTAGGCCGTCAATTGTAGACATGTAGATGCAATTTAAAAACTATTTGTTATATAATCAAAACACACAACATCAAAAATGAACGAACCTACCGCTGGAGCCAAAAAAGTTCTTATTATCGAAGATGAAAAACGCCTGGCAGATGCACTGGAAATTAAGTTCAGGCACGAAGGTTTCAACGTCATCAAAGCCGAAAATGGCCAGACCGGACTGGAACTGATAATTTCTCAAAACCCCAATGTCGTCCTTTTGGACCTGATGATGCCGGTTATGGATGGCAAAACCATGCTCAAAAAATTACGGGAATTCCCCCAGTTTAAAAACCTGCCCGTAATCGTTCTCACCAACGCCGGAGACGTAGACAACATGCGGGAAACTCAACTTTATTACAACGCCAATGCTTTCCTGATTAAAAGTAATACCAGTCCGGACCAAATTGTTGCCAAAGTCAAAGAACTGACTTAACCTTTCACCACATCCTCAAGCGTCTTCACTAAACTGTCCAACCTGGACTCAGCCTTCAAAATATACTTCTTTACTCCCATGGCTCGCATATTGGCCACTTTTTCCGGAGTAGCTGAATTTGATACTACCATTACCGGAATATTCGCCCACTTGTCATTAGTTTTGAGATAAGACATAAACTCAAGCCCGTTCATGTCCTTCAGGTAATAATCAAGCCAAATCACGTCCGGCAATTTTTCCGCTTCTGTCAATACTTCAATCGCCTTCTTGCCGGACGGACAGCAAATCACCGTTTTTCCATCCATCTGCAGCTTCTTCTCGATCGCCCTTAATAGCATCTCCTCGTCTTCAACCACCATTACCGTCATTGTTGAATCACTCATAAATCTCCTTTATTTAGTTATTAAATAGTAACATATTAAGCGTCAATGGTCACATCGCCCTTTTTGGACTGCATTCCCGAAAGGGGCAACGTAAACCAGAATGTTGAGCCTTTATTTTCCTCACTGTCAAACCACACTTTTCCGTGTGACGACTCCACGATAGTCCTTACCAAATACAGTCCCAACCCGGTGCCGTCCGCGTCCAGAGCCGCCGCATTAGGGGCCCGGAAAAATCTTTCAAATATTTTCTTCTGATCATTTTTTGGTATTCCGCAACCGGAGTCACAAACCTGCGAGGTAATCATTTGCCCGTCATTTGAAATAATGATTGTAATTGTTCCCTTCTCCGGTGTGTATTTAATGGCGTTGGTCAATAAATTCAGATACACCTGCCGCACCAATTTCGGATCAACCATGATTTTCGGCAAGTTAGGATGAATGCTCTCAACCAAAGTTAGTTTCTTTTCTGAAATCTTCGGCTGCAATTCTTTAATCAAGCTATTCACCAATTCTCCTAAGTCAGTTTCAATTGGATCAATTTTAATTCGACCTGATTCAATTCTGGAAATACTCAGTAGCGAATTAACCAACTCAATCATCCGCTCGTTTGAGTCATACAGGCAGTGCACAAATTCGGTTTGTTCCAAATTTAACGGCCCGGCGTCACCGTTAACCAGCATTTCTGCGTACCACTTCACGATTGACAATGGCGTCCTCAGCTGGTGTGAAGCCAACGACACAAACTCTGTCTTAGCCCGATCCACATCTCTCTCTTTGGAAATATCCCTGAATACCGCGATCACTCCTACTGTTTTCCCTCCTACCACAATTGGCGCGGCCGTCGTTCCCACCGCAAAACGGGTCTTATCCCTTCTTACATAGTAATTCACACTGCTGTAAGTGGGTTTTCCGGTTAAAAGCACTTTTTGGGTGGCTCTTTTCTCCGAGGCAATAACATTTCCGGCTTCATCCTGAAGCGGAGCTACGTCATACCATTTCTTTCCCATCACCTCTTCGTTTTTCCAGCCGATCAGCTCTTCCGCCTGGCGGTTTATGCGCTCCACATCACCGTTTTGATCCGTCACCACAATCCCCTCACCCAAACTCCCCAACAAAGCCTCCTCTTTTGCCCGTCTCTCTTCCATCTGCCGAGCTTTACTGGCCAGCAAATCGCGGTTTAACCGTAACTCGCGCAGGCTTTTAAGTGTCAGCCACGCAAAAAACATGTTGGTAAAGTAAATTATTATCAGTAGCCATCCCCACCGGTCAGATTGCATCACCTCCCAGGCAAAATAAATCATAAACGGAAATACCACTACCCAGGTCACCACCCACACCCACGCCAACTCAATTTTTCTGGCCATACATTAACCATACCACATTCTCAACCTGCGATTTATAATCATTTTGTGCCGGAAATATTCTTATTCCTGTTGTGGATTGGCTACCTGGTTATCAAGTTTAAACCGCTTAAATATTCACTCCTGATTCTGATTGGGGTTTTGGTGTTTGGCTTCAGTCTTTATCGTAACGGCATCATCAACTCCGACTTTCAGGTTAACTCAGATCGGCTTTTTTATGTTAACAGCCATTATTTTGATCACATCACCCGTTTTCAAACCTGGTCGGTTTATTTACCCTATCGATTCCGGCCGTTTATATACGCGAATTGGATAATCCCCATCAACGTCTTCGGCCGGGCAATTTCCTTATTTTGGTTCGACAAAGTTTTAGCTTTCACTGGTCCTGTTTTTATTCTCCCGCTGGTAGTCGGAACTGTCAAAGCTATTCAAAAAAAATGGCTGGCCCCGTTTCTTATCATTTTCGCCACCTGCCTGGCTGCCGGCCTGGCTAGAGATCCCAATCTTGGTCCGGCATTTGTTTTAGTCCTGCCGCAACTGGTTACTTTAATGGTTTTCAGCCTTGCTAAATAAATTCATCATTTCAATTTCCATAGTCTGCCTTCTGGCAGGTTTAGTAGTCCGCTTAACCAAATTGGAATCGGTCCCTCCTCACTTAAGTAACGACGAAATATCAATAGCCTACGACGCTTACTCAATGGTTAAAACCGGCCGGGACGAGCACGGACACCTTTTCCCTATCTCTTTCCAGTCCCATGGTTCATACAAAGCTCCTTTGTATTCTTATCTGCTGGCCCCTTTGACTCTGATACTGCCTCATACCGACACTACTGCCAAACTTCCTTCCGCTGCCGCCGGACTGCTTACCATTCTGGTGATATCTTTAACTATTTACAAGTTATCGAAAAATCGCCTACTTTCACTTTTAGCCGGTTTGATTATGACCACCTCGCCCTGGCACATCTACACCTCGCACATGGTTCTGGAAACTAATCTGGCGCTTCTCTTTACCTCGTTAAGCGTCTTACTTTTCGTTTCCGGACATTTTAATCTGACTGCTGTTTTTCTGTCCTTGTCCATGTACGCATATCACACTCAATGGGGCCTGGCTCCCTTGCTGGCCATCTACTTTTTTCAAAATATCTTTAAAAATAATCGCCGGTCTGCCCTTACTTTTCTTATCACTTTTTTCGTTTTCTCTTTCCCTTTGGCTTTTGATTATTTATCTCTCGGTGGTACTTCAGCCAGAGCCAATGTCGAAATGATTTGGAACGATCCGCAGGTTAACTCAGCTTTGTCATTTCTCACCACCTTTATTTCCAATTACTTCAGCTACACCAATCCCGGTTATTTATTCTTCTCAGGCTTAAGTCTTTTCCCCTCCCCCCATCCGTACAACCCCGGCCTTTTTGTCTGGCCGCTGATTATTCCCTATTTTGTAGGACTGATGTATTTATTTAAAAATTTAAAGCTTAAACCCGGGTTTAAGTTGATTCTTTACTGGTTTTTAATTTCCCCGATAGTCCCGGCCTTAACCCATGGCGGCAACAGCCTGCTTAGAAATCTGCCCTCGATTATTCCTTACACCTTAGTCATTGCCATAGGTTGCCACCAGATATACCTTTATAAAAAGGTTTTATTCGCTTTGCTACTTATTGTTTATTCATCATTTATTTTTCTTTATTCCTGGGTGTATCTGTTTCATTTTCCGGTTGAAACCGCTGCCACTTATCAGGGCTACAAACCCATAGCTCAATACTTAAATACCCACCCCGGGTTTGCCCAGGTTCGGATAGACGATCGCTTTGGGATAGACAATCAATTCAGCGGTGTCCCCCATCTGTACTTCGCCTACTTCAATTATCTAAGTCCCGCCTTACTGCAGAACCGGCAATTTAAAAAAGACGCCACGTATCATGGAAACGTTGCCATCACCTGGATTAACTGGGCCAATGAACCATTAACACCTTCAACCTGGTACGTGACCTCTGTGGGAAATCGTCCCTCCCAGTCGCAACAACAAAACCTGCTGCAGCTCGTCTCAAGCTTTCCCGATGCCGGGGGCAGACCAGCCTTTGAAATTTGGACCACAAGATAATACAATCTTAACCAGTCGGTATATAATAAATTTATGAATCCCATAAAAGTAGTAAAAAGAGACGGTGTCAAAGAACCGTTCGATCCCGCAAAAATAACTCAGGTTGTAAATGCAGCAGGACTGGATTTTGCTCAGGCCCAAATCGTTTCCGACCGGGTCGTGGCTTGGGTCAAAAAACAAAAAGTGCCGGAGATTTCTTCCTTACAAATCCGTGATCAAATTACTGTTGTTCTGGAAACAGTCGACAAACAAGTCGCTAACTTTTTCCGCTGGTACCAAAAAACTAAAGACAAACCTCAGTAGTTTTCCATTAACTTCTGTCTCATCTCCGCCGCCCCCTCAAAACCGTTCACATACATTTTGACCATCTTTCTAAACTCTGTCATTGACCGGACATTAGCCCATGTTTTTTTGAACAGCTTGGCATGAGCTGCCAAATAGTCCAGTCTTTCATCAATTGTCAGAACCCGGCCGTTTTTATCAAACACTGCCGGATTAGTTAGAACTGCCCGGCCAATCATTACTCCGTCCACCCCATATTTTTCCCGCTTCTCTTCCACTTGCGAATAGCTTGCGACATCTCCGTTACCGATTATCAGTGTCTCCACCCCCGACTCATTTTTCAGACTGACCGCTTTCCCTATCTCCTCCCAATTGGCCGGATACTTTGACATTTCTTTTACCAGTCTTCCGTGCACCGTAATTGCCGCCAGATTCTGATTTAATAAAAAGCCCAGCCAGTCCTCGGTTTCAATTTGGGAAAAACCGATTCTGGTTTTTACCGATACCGGAAGGCCTCTTGCCCCCTCCTTAGTCGCTTGAATAATTTCTGCGTTCTGGTTTCTGAATTCCGGCTTGATTCTGGCCCCTCCGCAACCGATTTTAACCACGTCTCGAACCGGACAGCCCATGTTAATATCCACTCCGTCAAACCCCAAGTCTTTAACAATTTTAGCCGCTTTTAAAAAACTCTCAGGCTCTGTCCCCCAAATTTGTGCCGCAATCGGTTTCTCGCTTCTTGTAAACTTCAATCTCGATAACTCGCCGTGAATTATCGCCTCCACATTGGAAAATTCGGTAAAAAAGACGTCCGGCCTGGCAATTTTGGCAATCATTTGCCTAAACGTAGTGTCCGTTACGTCTTCCATGGGAGCCAGCACCGTAAACGGCTTTGATAATTTTCCCCAAAACCCTAAATCCATCCGTTCATTATATAATTAGTCCGTGGTTAAAAAACTTCTGACCCATCCCCTGCTTTGGCTACTGATTTTAGGTTTGTTTTTAAGATTCTACCGATTGGATACTTTCCCTGCCGGCTTTCATGTCGATGAAGTCAAAGCCGGTTGGAATGCTTATTCACTTTTCAAAACCGGCCGTGACGATTGGCTGCACGCCTTTCCCCTGCATTACGATACTTTCGGCGATCAACGGCCGACTGGTTTTTTCTACACCGCCGTCCCGGCTGTTGCCGCTTTCGGCTTAAACGAGTTTGCCGTTCGCTTCACCCCGGCTCTTTTTGGCTCCCTGGGCATAGTAGGCATCTTTTTCTTTGCTTTGTTTCTGACCAAAAATCGCCAGCTGTCTCTTTTTTCCGCTTTTATGTTCGCTATCTCTCCTTGGCAAATTTCTCTCTCCCGAGCCTCCTCTGAAGGAGTTATCTCTTCCACACTGATTATTCTCGGCCTGGCCCTGCTTCTTAAGAAACGCTCTTTGCTGGCTCTCGTCTTTTTATGTCTGTCTTTTCTTTTTTATCACACCGCCAGAATTCTGGTTCCCTTGTTTGTTTTGGCCATACTCGGGTGCCAATTCTTTACCTATTCCAAAGTTAAACTATCCGCAGTAGCAGTTTTTGTTATCACTTTTTTCCTGACCGTCGCTTTCACTCTGTCTCCCCAAGCCAAAGGCCGGCTGTCACAAGTCTCCATCTTTACCGACTATGACACCAAAATCGAACAGGACAGATTACCCTTCGAGGAAGGTCCCGGACACGCATTCCTGGCCCGGGCCCTGCACAACAAGGTAGTTCTTTACACCACCAAGGCTATTTCCGAATATTCACAATATATCGGGGGTAAGTTTTTCCTGGCTCCTTTTGAAGCCAAACCGGCCCGTTATCAAACAGCGATGAGAAGTTTGGTTTTGTATAGCGAATTTGCCCTTTTTGCCGCAGGCCTGGTGTATCTTCTTACCAAAAAAGTTTCTCCTCTTCCGCTGGTCCTGCTTCTTCTGGCTCCCTTGCCTGCTGCCATTACCATTGAAGACTCCCCCAACCTGCACCGGGCTTTTCTGATGTCCCCATTCTTCAGTTTAATAGCAGGTCTAGGACTATTTTTTATAAAAAAACAATTCAAACTTATTTTTCTTCTGGTGTTACTGTTTTTGATTCTGGATTTCAGTCACTACACCCACATGTATCTTGTCCATAATCCCGGCCGTGACTCGCTCACAATCACCAGAAACACCGGTGCCAAAGAGCTGATTGCTGCAATTTCGGCTCTCCCTTCTGACAAAAACATTTATCTCACCAACCGTCCCGACCACCTGTATCCCTACTTTGCTTTCTACACCTCCCAAGATCCTAAACTGTTCAATCCCCAAATCGCCCCCAACAAATCTACAGCCTGGAAATTCAATCATATTATTTTTAGCCAATTCCGCTGCCCTTCCCAGATAATTAAAGACCAAAAGCAAGTCGGATCAATAGCTGTAGATGCTGAAGGCTGCACCGACCTTTCCGGACTCACCAAAATTACTGAAATCAAAAGAGGTGGTGGCGGAATTCCCTACACCATCTGGACCTACAATCCCTAAGTCTATTTAGCTCCCACAATAATCAGTACATCCACTCCGCCCTGCTTTACCAGCAGTGCATCATCTTCCTCAAAGTCGGCTGCTATCTCATATTTAGCCGCCAAATCCGATTTCAATGTTTCCCAATAAGCCGATTTATCTTCCTTTAACACCACTACCGTAGTTTCATAATCCTCCCTGGCCGCATTCCCTACTTCAATGTTTTTATACCCCAAACCCTCAAGATATGTTTTAGCAGTTGCCGCTACTCCTTTACCGCCGGATCCGTTTAGTACTTTAACTTTCAACACACTCTTATCAACACTCGGTTTGGCCGTCGGCGTCGGAGTTGCTTCGGCAGCCACCGTTGGCTCCGCCACCGGAGCTGTCTCCTCAACCGACTGTTTAGTTAAAAATGGAATGTTAATTAACGGCTTACCCCAAAGCACAAACCCCACCATTATCCCCAGTCCCAGCCCCACTAAAAATGACACCACCATAAATATCCCGCTCCCCACTTTTCTATTTGGTTTATCGTCATCATCATCATCCCCCAACGTCGACTCCGCCACTACTACATTTCCCGTAGGCTTATCAACTATTTCTGCCAAACTATCAATCGATGTTTTCAGGTCGCCAGTTTCCGGCACACCGCCTTCAACCACCGACTCCAACATGACCTTAGGTTTTTCCCCAACTGCAGTGTCTCCGGCCGCTGGAGTACTTCCTACCGGTGAAATAACCATAGGGGCTACCTCAGGCGGAGAAACAACCAGCGCCGCCACTGCCGGCGCTTCCGGTTTAACTTCAACTTCTGGTTTGACTTCTACTTCAACTTTTACTTCCGGCTCTGGCTTGTGTTTTGCTGCAGATTTAGTGGCAGTTTTCTTGGGCATGCATCTATGCTAAACCAAAACTACTGTCAATTGCAACTATATATCCTTACTGAACTGTTCAATCACTTCCCGGCACCAGATTTTTGTCTCCTCCGGCGTGGTGTTATCCTCCCCCGACCTGGCCAAAACCACTGCAAAATAATACAAATCTTCCGGATCAATGGTTAAATCAACTCCGTTCATCAGCATGAATGAATGTGTGAACAATATCCCCATCCGTTTATTGCCGTTAATAAAAACATGTCCCCTGATAAACTGATTCAGATATGCCGAAGCCGCGTCTAACACACTGGTGTTTAGATACTGACCGGCGTAAGTTTGTTTAACTGAATTCACCAGGCCTTCAAGTTTATTCGGATACCTGGTATTAAACGGAGGGATCGGTTCGTCAAATTCCCACTTGTCTCGAAAAATTTCGAATATTCTTTGGCAAAGTTTTAGACTTAACCAATACCTTGGGATTTGTGCCAGCTTCTTTGTCATATTTTTCTAATAGTTGATAAGTTTTCTTGTACTTATTCATACTATATTCCACCCTTTTTTGCACCTGACGATCTCCCCCATTGGGCATCAGCCAATCCATAATCATGCGAAACATTTTTCCGTTCATTTTCATATTCACTTTCATAATATAAATATTACATATTATTGTACCGTCACTGTCCAGTGTCACCAAGTCTGCCTCAGCTCAATTTACAACTTTCTTGCCTGTCTGGGTTGCCGCAGCTACAGTCATTAAGTTTTTGGACAGGGCATCTGCCAGCTTTTTAGCATGAGACCTGCTCATACCAATCCTAGCTACAACGGTTACCTGGTTTGTGTTGCCTACTCTCTGCCCCACATCCAACACTACGCCATCCTCGTTTGAAGATATAAATACATTGTCTGTGAACAACACCGGAGTTTTTCCGGCATCCAGGTTCACGTTCACCGCTTGATTCACATTTTTCTCTTCTGCTGCCATGCCCTATTTTACCATTTATGGTCCACTTGTTTTATCCACTCATTGCCCATACCCTCTCGGCAATCGATATCTTTTTATTCGGGGCCATTCCCGAAACTCTGGCTCATCAGACTCTCCGTCCAAAATTTGTGATCCACCAAAAAGTCGTTCCACCCGTTCTGAAGTTCGAGGATCATCACTTTCCGGAATTTCCGTAAACCAACTCTGATATCTGCCCCGCTTTTCCTTGTCTTGTTTGTTTGGATCCTTGCTTCCGCTAAAGCTATAGTGCGCTCCTAACTGTTCCCGCACCAATCGCCGGTAAAATGTGTTTTCATCCTCTGCCTCCGGCTTATCCGGAACCAATCCGGTCATAACTCCGTAAGCCGGCCACATTGAAAGTCTGACCGCAAGGGGTAAAAACGGCTTTCGCCTATCCGGATACCTATGAAAATAACCAACATTCTCTAAAAGTAAAATCGGAAAATATACATGATCTCTCATCCAATCAACTGCCAACCGATGGCCCTCGGTTCCCTCACCTGCAGCCATTAGTAATACTCCAGACATTTCTTCTCCCTGCAATCCATCTATTCTGTCTTTTATTTCTTCTAAAATTCCTATGTTTCCACTTTGAACTAATTCCCTTTTACCCTTCGGATCTCTGCTTTTCTCAAAAAATTTCGCCCACCATAGTACCCAGCTCACCACCCCCTCTTTTCGATTGTTCATGTGTGGTCCGGCAGTAGTAACCAGTTGCACCAAGGCTAAGTTCATCACCTCAGACAACATTGAAATTCC
>Ga0156507_106_pt1 | contig 23908 bp, 25 predicted proteins | sample RifOxyB1_FD_110654 | JGI IMG/M metagenome (GOLD analysis project Ga0156507, IMG submission 110654) | Candidatus Amesbacteria bacterium RIFOXYB1_FULL_44_23
GTGGTCATTACGACATCATTATCGACTGTGAAAATGGAATTCCGTTTTTCACTCCGTTTTATTCCACCAAGCCGGTAATCCTTTTAATCCACCACGTTCATCAGGAAGTATTCAGGCAACACCTTCCGCCTTTTCTGTCCAGCCTGGCTATCTTTTTGGAAGCCAAACTCATGCCCATGATCTACAATCAACGTCGGATTGTCACCGTATCTGACTCATCTAAAAACGATATCGTTAACATTTTAAAAATACCCGCCAAGAATATCGATATAGTTACTCCGGGTATCGACTTAAATTCCTTTGCCGGCAGCGAAAAAACCAAACATCCTTCACTCATTTATTTAGGCCGAATCCGGGAATACAAAAACATCGACGTGGCCATTCAAGCATTTGCCTGGGTGGTTAAGTCGGTCCCATCGGCTAAATTTGTCATCGCCGGCTGGGGTGACAACCTTCACGATCTTCAAAAGCTTGCAATTAGCCTCGGCTTAAAGGACTCGGTTATTTTCATGGGCAAAGTCAGTGAAGACGACAAGGTCAAATTATTAGGTCAGTCCTGGGCCATGCTCCAACCATCATCTTTTGAAGGCTGGGGAATCACCGTTATCGAGGCAAATGCCTGTGGTACTCCGGTCATTGCTTCCAATGTCATTGGGCTTAAGGATTCGGTTGTTGCAGATCATACCGGAATACTGTTTGAAGAAAAAAATGTCGAAGAAATGGCCCAGGCCATGACTGATATCATCAAAAACAGAGAGAAGCGGGTTCTGCTTTCTAAAAACGCTCTTCAATGGTCTCAGAGATTTGATTGGGATTCTCAGTCAAGAAAGTTCTTTACCATTATTAGTTCCTGCTTAAACGACAAGGACACTCCTCCGTTATTTACTTCTCCTGATGTAGTCAGATCACATATCATATATGAAAATTGAAAACGCGATTAGACAACTTCGTAGGGCATTAATGTTAATGCTTCGACCTTCTAGTTCCTATTGGATGGCAGTTAAAAGTTTAAAACCGCTGAGTTCGAAATTTGGCTATGATCGGGGTACCCCAATCGACAGATTTTGGATCGAATCATTTTTAGAATTAAACACCAAACGCATAAAAGGCAAATGCCTGGAGGTTACCGATTCAACTTATGCTGAAAAATTTGGAGGCCAAAAAATAACTTCGATCGATGTGTTGGATATCAACCGAAAAAATCGTCAGGCAAATATTCATGACGATTTGCGCCACCTCAGGTCAATTAAATCAAACACCTACGACTGCATAATTCTGACCCACGTCTTAGGTTTGATCGATGATTTCGACTCAGCCATCAAGCAGTGTCATCGGGTACTAAAGCCTGGTGGCGCCCTTCTTGCTACATCTTCATGTTTCAGCCCCACATATGATACCAGCGTCAATTTCTGGAGATTTACAAAAGCCGGGTACGGCTACGCCTTCGGTAAATACTTCTCGCCTAAACACTTAACTGTTACCACTTACGGAAACGTTTTATCCGGCCAGTGCTTCTGGGTGGGTATGGCTCAGGAGGAACTAACCAAACAGCAACTAGAATACAACGACCCCAGATATCCGTGTATAGTCACGGCCTTAGCTATTAAATAAGTAAAAACCATGAATAAATATCCAACACTTACCATCGGCATACCAGCTTATAATGAGCAGGAAAATATCAAAAATCTTTTGGACGATTTAGCCAAGCAGGACTACGCCGGCGTAGCTTTAAAACAAATTATCATCGCTTCAGACGGTAGCACAGACCAAACAGCCGAGATTGTTCGTAGCTATCCTAATCCGAAAATTAAACTTATTGATAATTCTGATCGCCGGGGAGTTGCTGCCAGACAGAATCAAATTATCGACCGCACCTCTACTGATGTATTGGTTCTTCTGGATGCTGACATCAGAATCAAAGACCCCAAATTTATTGAAAAAATGATTACCCCCATTATTAATGGCCAGGCCGACTTAACTTCGTCTGCTCTTCAGGAATTACCGTCACCCGGTTTGCTTGGGTCTGCCCTAATCACCAGTATGAAGATCAAAACCCATCTTTTTGAAAGCTGGAAAAACGGTAATAATGGCTATCTTTGCCATGGTCCGACCAGGGCTTTTTGCAAAAAGCTTTATCAAACAACTAAGTTTATTGTCAACGACGGTGAAGACATGTATTCGTATCTCGTCTGTATAAAAAACAATTTTAGATTTCAGTATGTGAGAAGTGCCGTTGCCTTGTATCAGGTGCCCAGCACGCTCAAGGATCATTTAAAACAAAGCATTCGTTTCTTTAAATACCATTCTGACTTTTCCGCATTTTTCGAAAAAGATCTAATCGCCAGAGAATTAAGAATCCCGATCTCAGCTTACTTATCAGGCGCCGTCAAATCAGTTCCTATCGTTATTCACAGACTTCATCATGTTATTTTATATGTGCTTTTGGTTATCCTAATCAAAGTTCTAGTTTTGATTCACGTCGGTCCTCTGGATCTGTGGGGCGCATCTTCAACCAAGGTTAAGACTGTTTGAGATGGAAAAGAAGATAGAGATAATTACCACTTACTTTTATCCCGTCTACAGCGGATTGGAAGTAAACGTTTTTAATACTTATTCCCATCTGGCAAAAAGAGGCTGGGACATTGTCGTTCACACAACTACAGGCACCCATACCCAACCAGATGTTTTACCCTCTAAATCAAAAGTAAAGGGGATGAGGGTTTTTCGAACTTCGTTTCGTAAATATAGTTTTATTTCCCTCACGTCCGGTCTGAACATTAATGAAGAAAAACTGATTTGCTTACACGGTGTGGACATCCTCCCGAATTATTTTATTTACCTACAGGTAATTTTATTAAAACTGTTAGGTGCAAAAAGACCTAAATTAGTGTTTACCCCCCACGGAATCTTTGATTTGGGATTTTCAGGAGTCACTAGTCCCAAAATTTGGTTAAAAAACCTGGTTGATCATTCTCTTGGCTCATTCTTGATTAATCGCTCAGTTTCAGCAGTCAGAGCAGTTTCTGATTGGGAAAAAAATCATCTGGTTAAAAACGGTATTAATCCAGACTTGATCAAGGTAATAAACAACGGTCTCGAATCTGAAGCCTTTATGAATACCCGCAAAAAATCTAGTTTAAAGATTCGCCGCACAGTTAAAAAGTTAGGAACTTATTTTTTGCAACTAGGGAGAATTGACGAAATTAAAAATCAAAAAACAGCCATTCAGGCCCTGAAGCTGCTTCCTGACAATTTTAATCTGGCTCTGGTTGGCCAGGACCATAACCAGCAGTACAAAAAAGAGTTACTCAGACTGGTAAAAAAACTTAAATTGGAAAACCGGGTGCATTTTCTCGGGGTTATTAAGGGTATCGATAAATACTATTTGATGCGGAATGCACTTTGCATGGTCCATATGTCAAAGCTTGAAGGATTTTGTAATGTGGTCCATGAGGCTCTCAGTCAGGGTTTGCCGTGCATAGTGTCGGACAACACAGCTTTGACCGAACTGATTAAAAACAATACAAACGGATTTACTGTTGATAGTGAAGATTATAAAAAGGTGGCTCAAAAAATTCTTTTTATCAATAACAAATCAAACAAAAAACGTATCACAAAAATGAAAAACACCAACATCGTCAAAGTGAAAGGTCATTCATGGAAAAATACCGCCCTTAAAGTCGAACAACTTTATCTGTCAATCATAAAATGAAACCAAATTTAAAAAAAATCGACATTGTTGTTAAATATTTCATCCCGGTTGTTGCTGGAATTGAAGTAAATATTTTAGAAACATATCGCGTTCTGGTCGAGCAGGGTTGGGATGTAACCGTGCATACCTCAAAAGACGTTTATTTGCAAAAAAACAGTTTACCGGATCACGATTCGATTCAGGGGTTAAATGTTCATCGCTATCACTTTAGTTGGTATGGTTTTTTCCCTAAAATAAATTGGGACCAGTCAGGAATAATCGCTCTGCACAATTTTGATATTTTTCCTCATTTTCTGATTTTGCTACGCACACTTTTTCTTAAATTATTAGGCCGGAAAAAATATAAACTTGTTTTAACTCCTCACGGCGGCTTTAATCCGGAGTGGTCCATTTTTCCCGCCTGGAAAGCCTTTGTTAAACGCACCTACACCTATTCAGTTGGTACCTGGTTAATTAATAACACGGTCGATGCCGTTAGGGCTGTTTCAGATTGGGAAAAGTCTGAAATGATTAAAATGGGATTAAACAGAGAGTTAGTACACACTATTTCCAACGGCCTGGAGGACGCAGCTTTTGTAACTGATGAAAAACTTGTCAGCCCGAAAATAAAACAAAAAGTTAAATCGTGGGGTAAATATATTTTTGGTGATGCCAGAATATATTCAATCAAGAATTTGGAAACTATCATTGAAGCTCTCCCGTATATTCCTTCAGACATTAAGTTTGTAAACATCGGCATGGTAGGCGACCAAAACTATCTTGTCGAAATAAACAAACTAGCCGCCAGTCTCGGTGTTTCCAACAGAGTAATTTTCCCCGGAGTAGTTTATGGTGCTGACAAATACCATCTCTATAGACACTCCCTGGCTTTTGTTCACATGGCCAAGTGGGAAAGTTTCTGTAATGTAGTTCACCAGGCCATCGGCCATGGTTTGGTTTGTCTGGTTGCAGACAACACGGCCCTGCCATATTTAGTTAAAGACGGCATTAATGGATTTCTGATAGAAACCTATGACTATTTAAAGTTGGCCGAAAAAATAAATTACGTTCTTGATCCCAAAAACAGGCAGGTTGTAAATACCATTAAAAAACACAATCTTATTCACGGTCGCAATAACACTTGGAAAAATGTAGCAGCCAGAATGCAGGATTTATATTCCAAATTACTCTTCAAGGACTAACTATGAAAAAAATAATTCACTTACTCCTGCCTGTTTATAGGTATTTTTACCATCTCGTTTCTTCGGCCGGTATTAATGCCTATATGCTGGCTCTAAGAGTAAAACTAAGACACCTGGGAACAAACACCAGAATATATTTTGCCCATATCGTTGAGCCGTATAACGTGAGCATTGGTAATCACGTTTACATAAACCGAAACTGTGAAATAGTCACGGCCGGAAGTAGGGTTACCATAGGCAACTTTATTATGATCGGTCCCAACGTTACTTTTGTCGCCCAAAATCATGACGTTTCGGATTGGAGACAACCCATGATTTTCTCCAATAAATATATTCGTGGTGACATAGTGATTAAAGACGACGTATGGATAGGTGCCAATGCCACAATTCTGTCTGGAGTAACTATTAATCGTGGGGCGGTAGTGGCAGCCGGAGCAGTGGTTACCTCAGACGTGCCCGAGTACGCTATTGTCGGAGGTGTTCCGGCGGTAAAGATTAAAAGCCGGATACCGGAACATAAGATACGAGAGGCCAGTAAAATTGATTTACAAGCGTTATCTTCAAAAAAAATCAATTGGCGAACCTGGGGGGTGGGTAAAATTGTCTAACTCACTACCCTTTACCATCAGTAATCGCTTCAGGCTGCAAAGAGAAATCTTTACTGGCCAAAGCCTCGCCCCGAAAGGCGTTTATTTTGACACCAAAACCAGAACCTTGGTTTTTGCCAAAATAATTTTAAACTCCGATTCCGGAAAATCGGAAATTGGATATCATCGGTTGTTGTATAAGTACGCAAAGCAGATAAAAAACTCAAACGTTTTAATTCCCCGGCCTATTGGCATATATAAAACTGACGTGGGACCGGTGTATCTGTCGCAATATTTTCCGAAAGCAAAATCTGTGTTAGAAACCAATATCAAAAGTAAAACCAATCATTATCTTAGGGTTTTGAAATTTTTGGCCAGAGTCAGTAAGAAAAAAGTAAGCGACTCCAAATCAGTTAAACTAAACTTCAAGCCCGGGTACTATATCGTTTCGACTCTTCCCTACTATTTGCTCAGAAATTTAATCTCTTATCCGAATAGGGCTGGAGCTTTTGCTAAAGCATATCTTGGATTAATTAAATATTTGCCAACCTGGGCCAGTTTGGACTCTGACTTCGCCTGCCACGGTGACGTAAATGTTACCAACATCATGTCCCTGGGCTCAAAAACACTTTTGCTGGATTTTTCACAATGCTGCAACAGCCATAAGTATTACGATCTGTCCCAAGCCTTAAATTCAAGCTGGATGCAACCTGGTTTTCAGAGTTTATTATCAAGTCGGATTGCCAAGATTTTCTCTCTGAACCTTTTTGACTTGCGGCTGCTTAACTCATTTGTGGTTTACAACCTGCTTCAACGATTAAGTGTCAGGTACCCAAGATTCAAACAAAGCAAATTTTACCTGGACAGGTTAAATAAGCTTTCCGCTTTGCTATGACCCGCATATCTCAGATTCAAGTCATTAAATTATTAAAAATTTACGGCTACTCGTTGGTCCGGATAAATCGTGATCAGTTTAACCGGCTCAATGGTATTCTTAAAGACAGGCAGGGAAAACGCTACTTTTTTAAAGTCGTAAACGATCAGGACATCTACAGTTTCAATTCCTTGTTTAACGAAGCCAATGTGTCGCGTTATCTGGGCAAGTTGAGTCACCAAAAAATTGTCTCGTTTAAAGGTTACCGTCTAAAAATTCCCCTGGTGAAAAAAATAATTAAAAAAGACGGAATAGTTTGTCTTATATCAAATTTAGTCGAAGGTAATTCGTTACTGACCAAACCGTCGCAGTTCCAGGCCAGGATTTTAGAAATAACACTGGAACAGTTATTGTTACTCAACCGGCTGTTTGTTCGCTCTCCGGTTGATCAATATTTAATCAAATACACCAAAAACGACCTATTATTGTCCCTGCCCAGGAAATTAATTAAAGCCGTTCTCACTTCTCCGTCAGACGCCGTATCGCTGATTAAGATTGCGCTCAACTTTCTGAAATCAATCGCCTTTACCGGCTATCACAACGCTTTAATCCACGCTGACCTGAACGCCAGTAATATTATTCTTAAAGGTAAGACCATATATCTCACCGACTGGGAAGAAGTTGGTTGGGGTATTTCCACCTACAATATCGTCGGTCCGCTATGTGTCCACTGGCAAACCAGGGTCATTCGTAATAAAATTTTCATGTACCTTCAGAAAACCAAGCAAAACACATTAGCCGTGCCCTTGTTAGCCCATAAAGTTTTAATACTTTTTAATCAAAAAATGGACAGGAGCCACCCAAAGCGCGTCCGCGACCTAAAACTTCTGCGTTATTTAATCAAGACCAGATCCCTGTAATATGCACGATTTATTGGACAATATTATTCAAAAAAGACTGCCTTGTTTTTTTGTCTCTCCCCATCTTGATGATGCTGCCTTTTCGGCGGCCGGGCTAATTTCGTATTTGAATGCCGCGGTCGTGCCGGTCACGATCGTTAACGTATTTACTGCAGTTGGTGATCATCAGGGGTCACTGTCTGCCAGAGCGTTTTTGGCCCAATGTGGTTATTCCTCTCCCGAACAGTTATTCTCTGATCGGATCAAAGAGGATCAATTGGCTTTCGCGGAACTAGCCAACGTCAAAATAATAAATTTGGGGTGTATTGACTCGCTCTGGCGGCTAAAGTCAGAAAAAAATCCCCTGGTATCCAAACTCGGCCACTACATTCCGGAACTGGTCAATGTCTATCCCACTCATCGTTGGCACGTTAATCAAGGCAAAATTGCCAAAGCCGACGCTCCGCTGATTAAGGAGATTTCTCAAAAAATCAAGGCAATTTTACCTCCCAAGTCAGTCCTGTTTGCTCCTCTGGCAGTAGGCAACCACGTCGACCATGTCGTAGTCAAACAGGTCTGCTCATCTCTCAGGTCAGACTGTATCTACTGGTTAGATTATCCGTATCATCTCAAAAATGCAGTCGATCAGGATTTTATTATGGCCAAAAAACTAAAACGATACGATTTCAATCAGTCCTTAGATGCAAAACAAAAAATAATATTAAAATACTCTTCACAATTAAAACCAATTTTTGGCACAATTAACCCTGAAATTATTCCTGATTATTATTTTGTGCCTGATACTCAAATTTCATGAACCATCTGAAAAGACTAAGCCTTTTAACTTTTATTCTCAGTTTGATTTTATTGTTTGCCAGCATCAAGGGCGATGCAAATTCTTTTTCTAGAAATAGCAGTTTTACTGACGCTTCTACCGGCAGTCCGTTTGAAAGTAGCAGCAGCAGTTCCAGATATGTGCTTACCCAAGCCTTGTTTAAAAGCAGAAGCTTTCTTTTAACCAGGGATCAGGCCAAGTTCGCATCTCCGGACGTGGCCGAACACAATGGAAAGTACTTCACCTTGTTCATGCCCGGGATTTCTTTTATGGGACTTCCGTTCTATATATTGGGATCAATTGTGGGATTGCCTCAATTGGGCACCTTTTCCCTAAATTTTTGGCTGGCAATTATAAACGTATTTTTAGTTGCGGCATTAGCCAAACGCCTGGGCGCTTCCTGGTCCTGGAGCTTATTGGGTGGATTCTTATTTTTATTCGGTTCAAACGCCTGGGCTTACGCCCTGACTTATTCCCAACATCATCTGGCCGTATTTGCCACTATCAGCCTGCTTTTAATAAGCACCCACTCTCTGACTGTTAAAAACAATTTACTATTTGGCATTATTTTTGGCATAGCTTTATTAGCTGATTTTCCCAATCCGATAATTCTGTCTCCGATAGCCGTCTACCAACTGTCCCGTCATTTTCACTTTCATCGAAACAAAATTAATTGGTCGTGGTTGTTTATGGGAGCTGGCGTTTTACCGTTCTTAGTTATTTTTGCCTACTACAATCTGAAAACGACGGGCTCACCTTTGCTTTCGGCTCAGTTTGTCGGCCGGTCAAAAGAATTTAATGTCGCCACCTCAGTCCCTGCCGAAACTAAATCGGTCCCGGAAGTCAGATCTCCGGGGTTGCATTTGCCGCTTAAATCCAGAAGTCTGATTCGGGGTTTTAGCATCTTAATTTTTTCCGACGAACGGGGTTGGATTTATTACTCTCCGATGGTTTTAGTCGGAATTATCGGTTTAGTCCTCACTCTCAAAAAAAATTCCTCAAATCCGGTTCCTAATCTGATCTTTGCTGCCATCTGCTTTAATCTTCTTATCTATGCCATGTTCGGGGATCCGTGGGGTGGTTGGTCATTTGGCCCCCGCTATTTGATCCCGGCCACAGCCATGATCTCGGTGTTTATTCCGGTCTTCATGCAAAAATATGGGAAAAATGTTCTTGTAATGTCCGGCTTTCTGGTCGCCTGCGTCCTTAGTATCCGTCTGGCAACTTTGGCCGCTTTGACTACCGCTCACGTTCCGCCAAAGCAGGGGGCCGAGGCGCTTCCGGTTCCCATCCCTCATACCCCCAAATTAAACTCCAATTTTTTGGCAGCCAATAAAAGCAGTTCCTTGATTTATAACCTTTCATTTAAAAACCAAATGCCCGCCAACACCTATTACAAATTAGTCTTTGCCCTGGCTCTGATCACCTTTGTTACCTTGACCGGCTTTGCCGTGAATTCAAAACGTGTTTAAAAATTACAAAACAAATTCATATCTGATTTTAGGCAGCGTCTTGGTTGTCATTTCAGTAATTTCCTTTTTGGTTTACTACTTTAACCAATTAGGTCTGGCCTACAACGACGCCCGGTCCCACTTGGATATTGGCAGACGTGTGGTAGAAGGCCTCAAGCCGGGACTGGCTCAGCTGGGATCAGTCTGGCTCCCTCTAACCCATCTTTTGATGGTTCCCACTATCTGGAATGACTTTATGTGGCATTCCGGATTAGCCGGAGCCCTGCAGTCCATGATTGCTTTTGTAGCTACCGGAATGTTGGTCTTCCGGTTTTTGGAAAAAATAAATGTCGGCTTGTTAGGCAGACTGGTCGGGGTAGGAATTTTTGTCGCCAACATTAACGTTCTTTATCTGCAGTCGACTGCCATGACCGAACTACTGCTGTTGGCCACCATGACCGCGGGCTGCTATTACCTGATGTCTTGGTATCGAGACGACAAATTAGTTGATCTTATTAAATCCAGCTTTTTTATCATGCTGTCTACCGTTATCCGTTACGACGGCTGGTTTTTGCTGGTTACGGCTAGCGGGTTAATTGCACTCTACGCTTTCAAAAAGAAAGGCTATGTCACCGCAGAAGGCACCACTTTAATGTTTTTAACTTTAGGCAGTTTGGGTGTGGCACTTTGGTTTTTATGGAATCAATTAATTTTTAAAGACCCGCTCTATTTTGCTTTTGGCCCCTTCTCAGCTCACGCTCAGCAAACCCAACTGGAAGCTGCCGGAGTTTTGGCAACCAAGGGTAATATTCCGCTTTCAATCAAGGTTTATTTCTATGCCCTGATGTACAACTCCTATACAATTCCTGCGCTGATGGCAGCCGTCGGTGCCGTTATTTTATGGTTTGATAAGAAACTGTCTCCGGCAGTACGCTGGTCTACTTTGGCTTTACTGGCTCCGCTGGTATTTAACATTTTAGCTCTGTACCTCGGCCATTCAGTTTTATTTGTTCAGGGCATTGCCGGCGATACCTGGTTTAACATTCGCTATGGCATGATGCTTATGCCTTCCATCGCAATCTTTGCCGGCTATTTGATAGACAAGGCCAAATATCTGCGTTGGACTTTAATCGGACTGCTTTGTTTTGTTCTGTTTTTTGCTTTCGCCAATCAGGACGCAGTGACCATCGACGACGCCAGAGTCGGCAGTAGCCAGAAAAATGTTACCGAAGTCGCTGGTTGGTTGGAGGCAAATGCCAAAAACAAGGAAGGTTTTATTCTTATTTCCGCCGCCTCACACGACGCCATTATTTTCTCATCCAAGCTTCCCATGAAGCGCTTCATTCACGAGGGAACCGGATTATATTGGGAGTCTGCCTTGCAGATTCCGGATCGTTGGGCCCGCTGGATTATCATGCGCACTTACGACGACAACGACTTAACCTGGAAGTTTGTCAGCAAAACAAAAGGCTTTGCCTTGTACGACAAAGTTGGTTCATATCCATTCGCGGATATTTACCAGCTCAAGCCTGAATATCTGCCTGATTTAAATACCAAGCCTGTTTTCGGTAAGCAAAAATAATTTCCTTCATGACCCAACTGGACCTTTCCATAGTCACGTTATCCTTTAACACGAGTGAAATTACCGACAATTGTCTGATCAAAGTTAAACAGGCATCTGATTATTGTCAAAAACTCCTTAAAAATACTGTCCGGGCAATTGTCGTGGACAACGGATCTTCCGATTCTTCAGTTCAGACAATCAAAAACAAACATCCAAATGTTAGCTTGGTTGAGTTAAGCAAAAATTTAGGCTATTCCAGAGGCAACAACATTGGCATGGCCTTGGCAGATACTCCGTTTATTTTACTTATCAATTCAGACACCTTCTTAAACAAAGACACTTTGTACGAATCCCTCCACTTCATGAAAGAAAATCCCGAATGCAGTGTGATGTGTTGTAAATCAGTAGATAAAAACGGGCAGTATTGGCCCGATGGGGGGCACCTGCCAACTCCAAGAAACACTGCCCTGTGGGCTTTGGGATTAGAATATATCCCCATAATCAAAAATCATCTTCCCAAAATTTATGGCTATCAGCAGAAGTTTTATAGTCAGCTAGGTTTTCCCGAATGGTACCCCACATGTTTTTTTCTGATTAAAAAAGAGGTTTTCATTACCACCGGTGGCTTCGACGACCAACTGTTTTTATATATGGAAGACGTGGAATGGTGTCAAAGAATTCACCAAGCCGGCTATAAAATCTGGTATAACCCCCAAATTCAAGTTACCCATCTGGGCGGATCCAGCACTAAAAAATTAGCCACCCTAGAATTACTCAGGCAAGAATTAACAGGAATAGTCCATTTTCAAAAGAAACACTATCGTGATTTTTGGCCAATTCTTAGGGTGGTTTTAACAATTGGCATGTGTCTGCGTTCGCTTTTTTATTTACTCACCGGGAACTTTCTCAAAGCCGGTTGGTATATTAAGTTACTACAAACCGTTAAATAATAGTAAAATCCACCCATGCGTAAAATTATCGTCGCCCTGCTTTTATTGATCATTTTTGTATACAGCTTTAGTTATCAAAGCGTGTCAGCCGCAGACACCAAATCTACCTGGTGGGAATTTCAGTCCATCGACACCATGAAATACTCACGCGACCTAGCTAGGGAGAAACTAAATAATCAGGAGTTTGATCAGGTAATAAACCAACAGGTAGCCAACATCGCTTCTGCCGGCGCTTCCCATGTAGGCATAGCTACACCATACGACGAGGAATTCTTCCCGTTTTTAAAAAGGTGGGTTGATGCAGCCAGGAAAAACAATCTGAAAGTCTGGTTTAGGGGAAATTTTTCGGGTTGGGAGCATTGGTTTAACTATCCCAAAATTAGCCGGGCCGAGCATTTAGGAAAGGTTCGTGACTTTATCAAAAAACACCCGGATATTTTTGAAAATGGCGATGTTTTCACTTCTTGTCCTGAATGCGAAAATGGGGGACCCGGAGATCCGCGTATGGTAGGCGGAGTCGAAGACTTCAGGAAATTCTTGATAGATGAGTATCAGGTCACCAAGCAAGGCTTCAAGGATATCGGCAAGGATGTGAAGTCAAACTTTTTTTCAGTTAACTTTGACGTGGCTAAACTAATTTTTAACAAAGACACTACTGCCAAGCTGGACGGCGTAGTTACCATCGATCACTACGTTAAAACTCCCGAAAAACTGATTTCCGATATCCAGTACTTAAGTAATTATTCCGGAGGTCGGGTGGTTTTGGGGGAATTTGGAGCTCCCATTCCTGACATTCATGGGCAGATGTCAGCTGAGCAGCAGGCTGAATGGTTGGAAAAAGCCTTGTACTTATTAGCTCAAAAAAGAGATATAGTATTAGGACTAAATTATTGGCTTTCGGTTGGCGGTTCAACTCAGATCTGGGACGGGAAGGGCAATCCCAAACCGGCAGTGTCAACCCTTTCCCACTACTACATTCCTCAAAAAACTCTGACCATCGAAGTTAAAAGCGATATTAAAACCCCGGTTTCCCAAGCTTCAATTAACTGGCTGGGACGGCAATATTTTACTGATTCAAAGGGCAGGGTCACCATCTCATACCCTTCTCAAATAGCCACGGAAAGCTCGCTTTTAGTCGATGGCGTCAAGGCCGGTTTTTCGCAGGTGGCTGCTTTTATTACCCCCCGCGACAGCCTGGTGCCCATTTCTTTAGTCAAGACCAAGCCTAACATTTTTTACCGTATTTATGCCTCACTCTTGAAATTGCTAAACCTGTAGTGTATAATTCCCCCAGTCGTCAATCCTCCTGCTCTTCCTGACACTTCCGCCCGTTTTCCAAGTATCTAATAAATCATGACCAAAAGTCTAAAATTCAGTTTTCTTCTATTTCTCGGGCTTTTCCTGGGAGTTTCCCCCGTTCGTGCCATCGATTTACCCGATTTTCCTTCCTGTACCAGCCCGACCGGCTCTATCCTGGTTAACTACGAATCCGGCATTCATGGCATTCCCGGCTCCAGCGGCGAGTACGTAGGTTCAGACGTTGTATATACTGTTTCCGACACCCAGGTTACCCAATGTTTTTGCGCTGTCAGTGGCAGCGGAATTCAAACCAACTGGTGGAAGCTAAATAGCCTCGATCAAGAGCAAATCGAATACCTTAAAAACCTAGGCTGGATTTACATCGCCGATGGCTCTGCCTGGGGCTTGGACGCCACCCCCTACATGGCCTTAAATACCCAATATAACTGTGGTGGAGCCCCTGTGGTTACCCCAACCCCCACCGGATCACCCGCTCCTCAGCCTTGTAACGGCTGTGGTGGAGCTCCTACCTGGAGTTGTACGGCCGCCAAACCTGCCGCACCCGTGGTCACCTCAGTAGTTCGTAGCGCCACTACCGCCCAAATCACCTGGACCGCCGTTGCCAACGCCACTCACTACGTCATCTCCTATGGAACCGAACCCGGCAAGTACATCTATGGAGTACCTAATACCGGTAAGGTTACTTCTTACGTCGTAGGCAGTTTAGTGCCAGGCACCCGCTATTACTTTGTGGTCATAGCCGTCAATGATTGTATGCCTTCCGATCCTTCAACTTCAGGTCAGGTTTTGGGAGCATCCACCACCAGAGGCGACGTTCTGGGATTGGCTTCTACTGGAAGCCTTCCGGCAGTATACTTGTCCTTAGCTTTAGGAGGTTTATTCTTTGCCCTTTTTCTTCTCACCAAAAAACTCTCACGTCGTAGTGCGTAATCTCTCCTTTGTCTTTCTTTTTCTCTCGGCAGTCAGCTTTCTTGTTGCCGGTTTCTTTATCTACGAGCGATATTACGATCCCCAAAGATTGGCGATTTTTGGACCTAACGATGTCGTCGTCGTGGCCGAGATTTCCGCCTCAGCCTCTGCCGGTTTGCCTATGCGTTTAACTCTTCCCAGCTTGGGTTTGGATCTGCCGGTAATTCCCGCCAGCGTCTCGGCCAATCACTGGCCAACTACCACCCAAGGGGTCTCCTACATGGTATCGTCTGCTCTTCCGGGAGCAGGAAATAGTGTTTTCTACGGTCACAATTGGCCAAGAATCTTAGGCACTCTAAGTCAGGCCCAGGTGGGTCAGCAGTTAACAATCACTACCTCTGACGGCCAAGTCCAAAATTATCGCATTCAGTCCGTTGAAGTTGTTAAAAGCAGCGCTGTTGACATCTTAAATCCATCAGAGCTTCCCCGAATAACTTTGTATACTTGCGCCGGAATCTTTGATCAAAACAGACTGGTAGTAGTCGCCGATTGACAACCTGGGCTTGTGTGGTGCTAAACTAAATTGATGTTTGCTGTCCCTGTATTTTTTTTAATTCTCCCGATTATTTATGTTCTGGTTTCCGGAATTCGCATCATTGATCAGTACGAGCGGGGAGTCGTCCTCACTTTGGGCGCTTACTCTCACGTTTTAGAGCCCGGGTTACGAATCATTATTCCCATCGTTCAAAGAATCATCAAAGTTGATATCAGAATTACTACCGCCGATATTCCTCAACAGGAGGTTATTACCAAAGACAATGTTCCGGTCGGAATCAACGCCGTGGTTTATTTCCAGGTCGTCAAGCCGGCAGACGCCATGCTCAAAGTACAAAACTACACCTACGCCATTACTCAGTACGCCCAAACCGCACTCCGGGATGTAATCGGAGGAGTCGAGTTAGATACTTTACTGGCGGAGCGTCAGAAAATTTCCGACGAAATTAAATTATTGGTTGACAATGAAATCGCCAATTGGGGCGTTGACGTGGTTTCGATTAAAATTCAGGACATTGAATTGCCGGCCGATATGAAACGGGTCATGGCACTCCAAGCCCAGGCAGAACGCGAACGCCGGGCTGCCATCATCAGAGCTCAGGGTGAATTAACTGCCTCCGAGAATTTGAACAAAGCCATGTCTCAGTTGTCTCAATCCGGCGCGATTTCCCTGCGCACCCTACAGACCATTGAAGCCACCACGGCCAACCCCGCCAACACTATAATCTTTGCCTTACCCACAGAAATCATGGAAGGCCTCAAACGTTTCAACGCCAAATAATTTCCCCCTATATTTTAGCTGCCAAACTTCCGGATTCCTTTTAGTCTGCCTGGTTACGAAGATCGCTACTTTACCGCCTGCAAAAAATCCTGTGCCAGTTGAGCCGTTTGGGCTGTGGCTTGGTAAAATTCTTTCCAGACGACCACAATGTTGGCTCCGTTAAAAGTGGCTCTTTGTACTTCCCGAATTGTGTCTCCTCCTGCAATTGAAATTAAAGTGTCGTATGTTGATTTGATTTTGTTAATTTGTAAGTAGGGGATTGGTTTGTCTTTATTAAACGTTTCTTCGTCCACACCACGGTGCAAAATTACCACATTGGGTAATTTTTTTAACCGTCTCAATATTTTCACAGGCATTTCCACGTTCATCATATCCACCATGCTGTCGATTTGAAGTTTGTTACAGGTTTCAATAAATGAGTTTAAAGTTTCTAGCGGAGCTTGTCCCAAGGCAATCGCTCCCGACGCTCCGGCTTGAAACACCATTGTGGCTTCGGTGCTTCCGCGGTCCATGGTCTTAAGATCTGCTACCACATACCCTCCCCACCAACTCACGATGTTTCGAATTCCCTGCCAGCCGAAATTCTTAATCAGTGGGGTTCCCGCCTCAACCAGGATTCGCTCATTTTTGGGCAATCTGCCAATTATGGCTCTCGCTTCACTCAAATCACTGTTTAACGCAACTTGTAAATACTTAAGTTTTCTATTCAACATTTCTGGCTAAAGCATAATTCAATTGACTTCCAACTTCAATTGCACCAATATTAGTCTACGATGTCGCTTTTCCATCATCTCTTCGTTCCGCACCATACCAACAATCAGAAAGCCAAGATCCTTCACTCGCCTTCACTGGCTATCATCATCGGAGTTTTTGCTCTCTTTCAGATTGTAATAGGGCATTTGACGGCTCGGTTTCCTTTAATTTTGGGTTACGCATCCCAGATTGCTCCGGCTGAAATTGTCCGCCTGACTAATATCGAACGTCAAAAGCAAGGTTTGCCGGCTTTGACTCTCAACTCCCAACTTTCCTCAGCTGCTCTGAAAAAAGCCTCAGACATGTTTGCCAAAAACTATTGGGCCCATGTCTCACCTTCCGGAACTCAGCCTTGGTTTTTTATCTCCCAGTCCGGTTATACCTATCGTTATGCCGGTGAAAACCTGGCCCGCGACTTTTCGGATCCGCAATCGGTAGTTACCGCCTGGATGAATTCACCTACCCATAAAGAAAACGTAGTTAATTCCCGTTACCAGGACATTGGTGTGGCGGTGATCGACGGAACTCTGGAAGGCCGTGAAACGACCCTGGTGGTTCAGATGTTTGGTACCAAACTGGAAGCTTTAGCCAAATCAACCGGGCAGACCGCCTCTATCGCGGTCAAGGCCCAGGAGCCTCAGGCAACACCCATCCCCACTCCTGTGCCCACCATTGCCGTGGCTGCGTATCCGGAAGTCGGGGCGGTTGCGATGGCCGAGCCGGTGTCCAAATCCCTAGTGCGGTCCTCACCGTACGAAATTACTAAGTTTGTATCATATGGCCTTCTGATTGTAATAATGGCCGTTCTTGCTGTAGACATAGTGGTAGCCAGCAGGCGCCGGCTTGTTCGCTGGACCAGCAAAAGTTTTGCCCATTTCATCTTTATTGGGATATTATTAATTGCCGCCACCACGATACTGCGTGGTCAGATAATTTAATTTATGTCACACTATACTTTCGAAAAAGATTTTTCCCGCCACCCCCTGCATTATTTTATTTTGCTCAGCTTTCTTATGGTTGGTCTGTGGGGAATCTTCTGGTTTTCATTCCTGCCGGCAATGCAGTTAAGTATTCTGGTGACCATGTCAATTTTTTACGTTGTATGGGGTATAATGCACCATCACGAACATAAAAATCTCAATTCTAAAATTGTGTTTGAGTATTTGTTGATTGCTATGTTTGCCATATTAATATTTGGTTCCTTACTCATCCGCACTTGAAACACCGACTTTTTACCAGCATCGAAATTCCGCCCGAAATTGTTTCCCGCATTGTACTTCTGCAAAAAAAGATTGATGCCCAGGGATTACCGATTCGTTGGCAGAAAAGTGAAAAACTTCACCTGACTCTAAATTTTTTGGGCCGGGTTGAAGAAGACAAAATTAACAATGTTAAAAATGCCATCAGCGATGTGACAGCCCAATTCAGTCGTTTTACGTTAAAACCCAGTTTTTTGGAAACCATGTATCAAAAACACGATTTTTCATATATTTATCTGGCCCCGACCGGTGATTTGGAGACTCTTTCTCAGATTCAAAAGCAATTAAGTGTATCTTTTGGGGAGATGGATATTCCCCAGCCCAAAAAATTTCTGGCCCACATTACTATCGGATTCGTCCAAAAGTCGGACCCGGTATACACCAAGTCCGTTTTGGACACCATAAACGGACTTAATTTTGTTCCCATGTCAAAATTTGAAGTAGATTCCATTTCCTTGTTTGAGAGCTTTTTGGCCAAAGATACCAGCCATTTTCAGAAAATTGGACGGTTCATGTTAAGATAATCCTTACCGATGAAAGGCATTATCTTAGCCGGAGGCAACGCCACTCGGCTTCGACCGCTAACTAAGGTCACTTGTAAACAACTTCTCCCGGTATACGATCGTCCGATGATTTATTACCCCATAAACACTCTGGTTTCTTCTGGGATCAGGGACATTTTAATTATCGTTGCCCCCACCTACTCCGGTCACTTTCTAAATCTCTTGGGCTCGGGTAAAGAATTTGGAGCTAATTTTAGTTTTGCGATTCAGGACTCTCCTCGGGGCTTGGCTGACGCGTTTATTGTCGGTGAAGACTTCATTGCCAATGATAATGTAACCATGATCCTGGGAGATAATATTTTTGATCAGGATTTTTCCAAGGAAATTAAATCATTTAAATCAGGGGCCATGATATTTTCCAAACAGGTACCAGATCCGGAGCGTTTTGGTGTAGTGGAGTTTGATAAAAATCATAAAGTAATCAATATCGAAGAAAAACCGCAAAAACCCAAAAGCAACTACTGCGTCGTTGGCCTTTATGCCTATGATCCCCGATGCGTTCAATATGCCAAGGAGCTTAAGCCGTCGGCCAGGGGGGAAATTGAAATTACCGATTTGAACAATCGCTATCTAAGGGGCGGTGAGCTGAAGGTCAATCTTTTTGATGGATTATGGGAAGACGCCGGAACCTTTGACTCGCTTATACGAGTCAGCAATTACATGGCGTCTAAACAAAACAAACTAAAAAAATGAAACTATTGGTTACCGGAGGAGCTGGGTTTATAGGTTCCAATTTTATCCATTATTGGCTGAAACACTACCCGGAGGATTCGATTGTTAATTTGGATAAGTTAACCTACGCCGGTCACCTTTCTTCGCTAAAAGATGTTTCTGAGAATTCACGATATAAATTTGTCAAAGGCGACATTTGTTCTCAAAAGTTAACCGATTCTTTAATGGTCGATGTCGACACGGTGGTGCATTTTGCAGCCGAATCACATGTCGACCGGTCAATTCTTCACCCCTCCGAATTTGTCAGAAGTAATGTTTTGGGTACTCAGGTACTTCTAGAATCAGCTCTTAAAAACAAGGTAAAACGCTTTCACCTTATTTCAACGGATGAAGTGTTCGGATCACTTCCCTTAAATTCCCGAACCAAATTTTCCGAAAGCACACCCTACGATCCCAAAAGTCCTTATTCTGCCTCAAAATCCGCAGCCGATCACCTGGTCAGGGCATATTTCCACACCTTCGGATTACCGATAACCATCACCAATTGCTCTAACAATTTTGGTCCATATCAAAATCCGGAAAAATTCATTCCCAGAATGATCACCAATCTGATTTTAAATCAGAAGATTCCCATATACGGCGACGGCAAAAACGTTCGTGATTGGTTATACGTTGAAGATCACTGTTGGGCGATTGATTTGATTGTTCACAACGGCCGCCCGGGACAAACGTACTGTATCGGTGGTCAGAAAAAAGAGTTTTCCAATTTTGAAATTGCCCAAAAAATCATCAAACTGATGGGGATGGACAAATCGATGCTGGAATTTGTTGCTGATCGGCCCAGTCACGACCGGCGATATGCCGTTAATTGGAGCAAAGTTCACCGGGAACTTGGCTGGTCTCCTGCCAAAAACTTTGACGATCGACTCAAAAGCACTGTAGAATGGTACAGCAACAATAAGTGGTGGTGGATGCCTTTAAAAAAACAAGCTGAATCAATTTATCGAAAATGAATATCGCCAACACCAAACTGCCTGGAGTACTTGATATTACACGCCAAACATTCAAAGACGATCGAGGTTTTTTCCGGGAAGTATTTCATCTGGATGAACTTGAAGCAGCCATAGGCAAACAATTTCATCCGCTTCAAATGAATCATTCACGCTCACTGCCCGGGGTGATCCGAGCTTTGCATGCAGAAAGATGGAATAAGTTGATTTATCCGGTTAGTGGAAATATGTTGGCCGTTTTGGTGGATATTCGTCCTGATTCTCCCACTTTTGGTCAAACGGAAAAAATTACTTTTGATGAAAGCAACCGTCACGCACTCTATATTCCGGTGGGCGTTGCTAACTCGATTTGCGTATTAGGCGACCGCCCGGTCGAATATGTATATTTAGTGGATGCCTACTATACAGGTAAAGACACCACGGCAGTTGCCTGGGACGATCCGGAACTAGCCATCGATTGGCCGATCTCAAACCCCATTATTTCCGAACGGGATAAAAATAATCCAACCTTAAAACAACTATTTCCGGAAAAGTTTAAGTAGAAAATCTATGAAGTTGTTGGTCACCGGAGCAAGTGGACTGGTAGGTTCTCGTTTTTTGGAATTAACCAAATACAACAAATCGCTTCTTACTCCGGATCTGCCCGAGTTTGATTTAACAAGCCCCAAAACAGTACATAATGTCGTTCAGACTTTTAAGCCCGATGTGATAATTCATTTTGCTGCTTTTACTGATGTCACCGCGGCCGAAAATCAAAAAGGGGACAAATCGGGACTCTGTTGGCAGGTCAACGTTGTCGGCACAAAAAACCTGCTTACCTCTGCCAAAACAGCAGCTGCTAAATTTATTTACATATCAACGGACATGGTTTTCTCCGGATCAACATCTGACCCTGGTCCATACACAGAGGATCATCTCCCTGAATCCAACCCCGACCATCTGACCTGGTATGGGTATTCCAAGGCTATGTCAGAGGAGTTAGTTCGACAGGCCCGGGAAACAGTTGTGAGAATTATTTATCCTGTCCGCTCAAGCTTCCCAGCCAAACTGGATTACCTTAGAAAACCGTTATCGCTTTTCGATCAGGGTAAGTTGTACCCGCTTTTTTCCGATCAGCAGATTTCAATTACTTTTATAGATGAACTTTGTCTGGCCCTGGACAAAATAATCACTATAAAAAAACCGGGCATTTATCATGTCTCCTCCGGTGATACCACAACTCCGTATGATCTGATTTCTTATCTCATTAAAAAAGCCAGGGGAAAAGAGAGCGTGGTGCAAAAATCCTCGCTTATGGACTTTTTAAAAACCGCTTCCAACCCGAACCGCTACCCGATTTACGGAGGCTTATCAGTTCAAAAAACAGAAACGGAGTTGGGTATTAAATTCAGCTCTTGGCATCAGATTGTCGATCAGATTGTTGCCTCCACTGCTTAATTTTTTTGTGGTCACCTGACAGTAGAACATCCGGAACTTTCCACCCTCTATATTCTTCGGGCCTGGTGTACTGCGGATACTCCGTTTCACCTTCATTTTCATGAGACTCTTCATAAAGCGACTCTTCATTTCCCAACACTCCCGGAATCAATCTCACCACCGCATCCACGATGGTCATGGTCGGTAATTCTCCACCCGACAATACGTAATCTCCGACAGAAATCACTTCATCTGCGATGTTTTCATGGACCCGATGGTCGACCCCCTCATAATGGCCGCAAATAATAATCAAGTGTTGATTGGTCGCCAGATGTCCGGCTTTTGCTTGGGTAAATTTGGATCCTCCTGCATCAGTCAGAATTACTTTGGAACCGTCTTTTTTCAATTCGGTTACCGCTTTATCGATAATATCTACTTTCATCACCATTCCGGCCCCGCCACCATAAGGCCGATCATCGACTGTTTTGTAATTATCAACCGTCCACTTTCTTAAATCGTGAATTTGTATGTCTACCAATCCTTTTTCTTTAGCTCTTTTGACTATCGAAAAATCAAACGGGCCGGAAAACATTTCCGGAAACAGGGTCAGAATATCAATTTTCATACAATGATTATATAATCAAATTTACATGAAAGTAGTCATAATCATCCCTACCTACAACGAAAAAGAAAACACCCAGCGGATGATTAAGGCTCTGTCTAAAATCGTCCCCATAGTCAAAGACCACACTCTTGAAGTTTTGTATGTTGACGACTCAAGCCCGGATGGTACTGCTGGCGTGGTTGAATCTGAAATGAAAAAGTATCCCTGGCTGCATTTGTTATCCGGCAGCCCCAAAAAGGGTCTCGGAGTAGCCTACGCCAGGGGAATGGCCTATGCCATGAAGCAGTTATCAGCCGACTATTTGATGGAATTTGATTCCGATTTTCAACATCCCCCCAGAGACATTCCCAGAATGGTCAATGAGATTGACCATGGTTACGATTACATAATCGCTTCTCGGTACGTTCCCGGCGGTTCAGTTCCGGCCAACTGGACTATCGACCGGAAGGCAGTCAGCCTGGTGGGTAATTTAATAGCCAGGATAGGATTACTAATTCCCCAGGTCCACGATTGTACCGGAGGTTTCAAGCTTTCCCGGGTCAAAGGATTTATGGATGAGTTTGACTTCGACACGTTACTATCCAAAAAATTCGCCTACAAAATCCACCTCCTGGCTTACATGGTCGTTACCAAAAAAGCCAAAATTAAAGAAGTCCCCTTTAGTTTTGAAAACCGGATTGTCGGTAATTCTAAATATTCCACTAACGAAATGAAGGAATCTCTGAAGGTAATTTTACTTTTCCAGCTTAAAAACCCTTCGATTATTAAATTTTTCAAATTCGGGGTAGTCGGTGGGGTTGGATTTTTAGTTAACCTTTTTGGTTTAAGATTCTTCAATGGAGTCTATCAGCAGTTTTCCTGGCCGATTGGGTTAGTAAACTTTGTCGCCAATGCCACAGCTGCCGAAATTTCCATCATTTCCAATTTTATTTTCAATAATCTCTGGACCTTTTCTAAAGAAAAAATCACCAACCCCGTTCAATATATCTCTAAATTCTTTGCGTTTAACTTTTCTTCTATCATCGGCGGAATATTGGTCCCGTCCTTTATTATCGGCGTCGGCACTCAAATTTTCGGGGATCAGTATCGGGAAGTATTTTTAATTCTGGCTCTGTTTGGTTTCACTGTCCCCTTCAATTGGTTTGTTTACAACAAGTTCATTTGGGGCAAGAAGAACTTAAAGTAGAGGTCCCCAGTTGGCAATAGACAGGGTATTATTGGAGACGAAGTTGATCGTATATAAAAATAGCGGAATTATGGATGCAATCAGCAAAACTCTGATTTCCTTTTTGGCAAACATCTCCGAAAAACCCAAAAGCACTACCGGGACCAAAGGCAAGCTATAACGGCTGATGTCCCGATGACTGACAAAAAGCAGGGATGTATAAAAAACCAATCCGAACATTCCCCACACCAGATCTTTTTTCAATGCATAGTACACTCCCAGCCCTGCCAGCAGATATATCCAAACCACGTCCTCCAACCAAAAACTTCCCACCCAAGCCTGGGTTGAGTCAAACACCCTAAACGGCAGAGTTTGTAGATGAATGTTGTCTCCCGTATGAAAATACGCCCAAAAATCTCCGGTTCTTAAATAATAAAATCCGAACAGTCCCACCAGAGTCATTCCCATGATAATCAGTACCGGCCAGATTCGCATTTCCCATTTCCTGGTCTTTAAAAACTGCACGATCTGAAAAATAAAATAGGTCAGAAGAAGCAGTACTCCGGGACTTTTAGTCAGAATTGCCAGCGATCCCAGAACTGCAGCCAGTAAGAAACTTCTTTTTTTAAACAGCAGTAGTGAGCCAGCCGTCAGGGCAATAAATAATGTTTCCGGACTGCCGACGCTTCTAACCGCCCACATCCTTGGCCACCAAAATAACCACGCCAAAGCCAGCCAGAATCCACTCTTCCATTTTAATGTTTCAGCCGCCAGGTAAATTATTACGGCTCCGGCAATAGTGGCCAACACGTTTACAGCCACCATAG
>Ga0156507_103_pt2 | contig 20221 bp, 23 predicted proteins | sample RifOxyB1_FD_110654 | JGI IMG/M metagenome (GOLD analysis project Ga0156507, IMG submission 110654) | Candidatus Amesbacteria bacterium RIFOXYB1_FULL_44_23
ATAATACTGGCTAGACCCTTAATCGCTTCCGGTTCTAGGTTTGATTCAGCAATAGAGACTTCTCGGGATACTGTATTAGAACCTGTTTTAAGAGCCATTATAAATCCTACAAGTCCAGGGACTGACGCTTCAGTAAGCATGTGGCCGATATACGTTGCGTTAAATAGACGGGCGGTACTGATGTCATCTAGTACAGAATTTAACCCATCCAATAAGAGTTGATCGTTTGTTGTTAGTTTTCTGCCGTTAATTGCCGCCCGCTCCAGCACGTGGACAAACCCAGTAAGTGACATTTCAGAATTATCTGGGTCAGGATACATCGAGAGGACCTTTTCTACCTGGCCGGGATCGTATTTGCCCTTCGGATCCAGCCTTCGAGCAAGGTCACATCTTCTGTTTTTTTTAGATTGGTCTTTTTCAGGCATATTTTGGGTAAAAAAAAACGCCTCTCGGCGCATTCATTCAGGCAGGCTGTGAAAAAAATAAAGCAATCATTGGGTTTTATTTCTTGATAAGGTGAGAAGGATGATACAACCAAATAATCCCACTGTCAAGATGCTTTTGTTCCACTATAGAAACAGAGGTCAGTTTATCTGCTCACGAGATGGGGTGATTGCGACTCATCGTAAAAACTACCATTTAGGCAGATACAAACCACTCAAGGCCAAATTCCGCAAATTACGGCACCGTTAAAGCACTTCTATCAATGCGTTGACTTCTTGCCCGAATTTCCTGCGTATGCTTTTTTTAAAGCAGCCAGGTCAAGCTTCTTCATTGGCATTAAAGCTTGGGTAACTCGGTCAATTTGTTCGCGACTTCCGCTACTCATCATTTCGTCTAATTCTTTGGGTACAATTTGCCATGACACTCCGTATTTGTCTTTAAGCCAGCCGCACTGTTCAGATTCGGGCACGGCTGATAATTTTTCCCAATAATGGTCTACCTCTTTTTGGTTCTCGCACTCTACCATCAAAGATACAGCCTCATTAAACTCAAATTCATGCATCCTGGCGCTGTCCATAGCTGAAAACCACTGTCCTTCAAGTTTAAAGTCGGTAAACATCACAGCTCCTTCTTTTTCTGGTTTCATTTCGGCAGGATACGTAACCAGCATGCCTCGTTTTGAATTGTTAAAGATAGACATGTAGTAATCGGTTGCTTCTTCCGCTTTGCCGCAGACATCTTTGACAAACAGAAGTGAGGGAATTATTGTTGGTCTTTTCTCTCCTTCAGGGTTAGTCAGGATTAACTGCCAGGACAGCCCGTATTTATCCTGAAGCCAGCCATACCGCTCACTGAACGGATATTTATCAATCTCCATCAGGGCTTTTCCGCCCTCCATCAGCTTCTCCCACACGGTGTCAATCCGGGTTCGAGCTTCGCTGTCTTGAGCCGGGTCAAAGTTGACCGTAAATGAAATTGACGGATTGAACTTAAAAAGCGGCCCCGCACTTATCGCCATAAACGAATATCCCCAGACAGAAAATGAAACAATGTCCGTATCTCCGGACGGGGTATCGTGTAAGGTGACTACGCTCGAAATTTTTGAATCAGGAAACACGGATGTATAAAACTCAGCAGCCTCTCTGGCCTGCTTGTCATACCATAAATGTGGAATTATTTTTTGCATTTTTGTATCAATCGGTATTTAAATGATTTTCGCCTTCAGTATATTTCTTAAAGTTGTTTAAAACGGCTTGCCAACCTGTTTTTTGCATCTCCTCGGGATTTTCGTTTTCAAGCTCAAAAGTTTGAGTAATCATTACTCCCTCGGGTACTTCAGAAAACACTACTTTGACATGCCTGTTGTCGCTCAAATCGTATTCAATCAGTTCTTGTTCAATCAGTACGGTATAAGTCCCCGTAAAGTCAAAGCTTTCGCTGCTATCTTTGGCCGCCATGTGGGTTTTAAACCTGCCGCCCACCCGTAGATCATTTTCCGCGTTTGGCGCTTCCCAATCAGTTGATGCAAAAGCCCAGTGAATAATGTGCTCCGGGCCGTTCCAGTACTCCCAAACCTTTTCTATGGGAGCTTTTACGACAACTTCGACTGTAATTGGATTTTTAATCATGGTTTAAATTAATATCTAGACCCCCAATTTATACGACAAAGATTTCAAGAACAAGTAAAAATCTTACAGAAATTTTGTGAAATTGCTGTTATCCCCAATCAGACCAAACCAACTTCTCCGCAGTCTTCAATCCTTACACTTAGCCCGGCTCAGATAGCCATACCCGCCCGAACTTACTTCTTCCAACAATACCAATTCATCGCATTTACCGTTGCTGGTTTTTGAAAAACCAATGTCATCCGCCCAGGTATCATATACGATTCTGCATCCGGTCAGGGATTTCTGAGTTGTGTAGTACGTTTCTTCCCAATAAGTTTCAACGGTTGAATACTTAAATTTGAAAAAACTGGGTGAGCATTGCTTCAGATTTTCGTTAAAACAGTTATACACTTCAGCAGTTTGAGCGTACGATTGAATACTCGTTCCGGGTTCAAAACTTGCCCTTTCTCTTATTACTCCACAGTCGTTGCTGCCGATGTTCTTAACAGCCATTCTCAGATTCCAAAATTCGTATGGTTTTAATGCTAAAAAAAGACTTCCCAAAACCAAAAATATTCCCAGAAGTATGGAAAGAGCAACCCGCTTTCTGTTCATGGATATACTTACACTTATATTAGATCTTAACGGGTAGCTAAAACAAGGCCAAGGCAGGTTAAAAAATCTGCGTTTGTTCGAAAATCGCCCAACCCAAAAAACTTACCCCTGCCGATATTTTGTGCCATCCATCAATATTATTAATTAAAAATCATGCCCCGATTCTGTCTTTGCATGATGCGCAGCCCAGCCAGGTATGAGGATTATTGTCCCAGCACCATCCCAGCCGTGGTTTTTTGTAACTTATCCAAAAAGCCGGCACTCTTTGATCATTTCGGCGTGAACCAAGTGTCGAGAAACAGTTATATTTCTTCTTATCAGTCAGGATCTCCGGAAAGTGCAGTAACAAAGCTATCCCCTCGTCAATGGTTAATGGGTGGCGTTTTTCGTTATCAATCATCGCCAGGGCATTGTGCGGTGTTACGTTTAATGTTTTTTGTCCCGAATCGATATCTACCAGTAGATATGCCTGACTCTTTGGTATTGCAAGCTTATCAATCACAGAAAAGTCTTCTGAGGTAAATGGAGTCATTCGCACTTCACCTTGGACCTTATTTATAACTACCATTGGCATCACTTTTTCAGGTGGTACGACAGATCCTTTTATAACTATCACAAAAGGTATGTGGCCATCGGGTGCTGTACCGATATTTACTAGCCGAGATCTGAGAGGATCAAGAAGCGCAGTGAACTTTTCGATGCTCATATTTGCCAGCTTGAAGTATTCCACTTGAATTAAGTGTTTAACTTGCCGATCAAACTCTTCTAGTAGTTGTTCAGAATGTTTATTTATTAGTTGGACCTAGAGTTATTAAATTTATAAGGGGGTAATATCAAAGCTCATTAATTTAATTCTTGCCTGGTTTTTTAGAACCTTTCAAACGCTCAAATTCCACAGTCAGCGTTGTTGCAGTAGCCCGCTTTAATTCTTGCATAACATTTTCTCTCTCAGCCTTTTTTACCAATGGGTCCTGTGCTTTTTCAAGATCTGCATACGCCTGTCGTAGTCTATCTGCTGCCTCTTGGACTCTGGGGTCAATTCCTCCCCCGGTGTCTTTCTCTTCATCTGGCATGAGAGAAACATACCACCAAACCCCCCACTACTACAATACATTGCTTATTCAAAAGCGGCCTTGGCCAAGGTTAAAGCTTGCTGCAAAAATTCCTCGGCAAGAAAATCCCGGAATATACTACTGGGTTATCTGATTATCCCAAGTCCGATAATTCCGACGAGAATAAGATAGCCTGCAATTAGGTAGTTAAGAAATTTTGGAAAAATCAGAATCAATATTCCAAAAACCAATGATGCTAACGGACTTAAATTTGTTATTGAAAAATTCACACATTTCACCCCCCTTCATAAAGTCAGATCGAGTTCGATCCGCTTTTTCTATTTTTGCCACATTCGGCCGACTTTAATCACAACGACGGCTCCTATCACGGCTACAATTAGACTGTAGAGGTTAAATCCGGTAACTCCGGATTGACCAAATAGTCCCATCAGAAAACCGCCTACAACGGCACCGATTATTCCCATAACAATGTCTGTTATGGTGCCTTGTCCGGAATCGGTTTTCATTACAACCGATGCGATCCAGCCTGCAAGTGCTCCAAAAATGATCCAAATTAGTATACCCACAATTTATTCACCTCTTTTCTGTTGCATCTCAGAAAACGCATGAAATTAACTAATCTGTTTGCTGTTGGCGTTCTCCTGAGATTATTCTTAGTAGCTTAACAATTCCCAAAGCCAAGACTGCGTACACAATTAGTGCCACCAGTGTTGCCGGTTCAAGAACTGAAGTTGTTTCTACGCCTTGGGCAAAGCCCTTTCGGAATATTCCTTCAAAAGGAAGAATGAAAATTCCGGTTAAACCGTAGATTAAACCCACAAAGGCACTGGCGACACTCGCTCCGGTCAATTTAAGAACCAGACGAAAACCGAGGAGTATTTCTAGCGTCCCCAAAAGGAAGTAGATTAAATATTCAATCGTTTGTGGGCCACTTGCTGTACTTTTAACCGAAGTGCTTTTGGTTGTGGTATTCACCACCGGGTTAACGGTGTTGCCTTGGGTGGTTACTGTTTGTTTTGATATTTCTGACATCTTTTTCACCACCTCTCAATTTTGTTAATTATTACGAACTGTTTATAATTTCGGCTTTCTTGATTACCGTAACTTTAGGTAAATAGCTGATCAAAGCTTTTTCTACGAGACTGGTCAAAGTAATACTCTCAACAATGGCTTCTGCCTTGGCGTGCTTGGCAATGGCGGGGTTAATAAACAGAGTCAATCTTTGTTTGTTATCAGTTGTCATACATCATACACTACAACTAATTGTAGTACTTGTCAAGTAACAACACAGACGAAATTACGAAAAAGGAGCACTTCGGCCGATTTCATGTATTTCTTGAAATTTTTGTAATTAAATAACTTCGACCTTCAAAGTTATTAGGTGGATTAAGTTTTTTGTTTTTTTACGGACTTGGATTATAATTGCAATGTAAATGGTGGATAGACTAGCTCAATCTGAACTTGTGGCGAGGAGAACGGCGTATCTGAATGATCTTTACACTAAGGCGGTCAATGGTGATGTGGAAGCTCGCGGAAAGTTATCTAAGATTGCCTTTGGTGGTTTTCCGATGGCCCAGGATTTGGTTAAAAAAATGGATGAAGAATTAGCAGGCGTTCACAGTATTAAAACAGCAACTGGTACAAACATAACGTGAGCATAAAAGAAACCTTATATATCGTTACGCACCCAACGGCGGTACTAGCAGCTAAACTGCGACAAATTTCGGTTTCCATTGAGGCAGGTGGACCGCCTTCCGGCTCAACGATAGAGGAGTTTCCTGAATTGCCGGTGTCGCAAGCAGCAAAGTTATTACGCACAGCAAAACAGTTGGAAAAAAGTAAAGGTAGTAGTGTGAAACTGTAGGATTGGTCAAAAACAGATTGGTACTTAATACAATCCCGATAATAGTTTTAGAAGATTAGATATCGGATTCCCACTGCAAACAAAGAAACGGCTATCACGAGGCGGAATTTGTCTTGAGGAATTTTGTCGACTACTTGTTTTGCAATGTATGCACCAAGCAAAGAAATAGCTACAGCTGCAATTAACATTTGCAGGCTGTAGCCTGTCAATCTGATACCTCCGGAAAAATACCCAACAATTCTAGAACTGTCTATTAATAATCCGATTGCGCCGGATGTAAACAGAAAAACTGATTTATCCAAATTATAAACGGATAAAAAAGTACTGCGAATAGCCCCGCCTACACCAAATAACCCTGCAAAAAAACCGGACACTCCTCCCCCGAGGAGGGCATTGGTATCCGTTTTTGGCAGTTTCCACTTCGGATTTGTCCAGAGAAAGGCAACATAAGCAACTAAAAAACCGCCCAACGACTTTTTAAGCATTGTTTCGTCAAATACACCAGCAAGTCTCGCACCCAAGAAAGTTACTAAAATACCCGTAATACCGAATAGGAGTATGAGTCTCCAATTGGCGCCTCTTTTAAAAAACAGCATTTTCCATATGTCCCCAAACCAATGAACTACTCCAACAAATAGCAATGTTTCAGTAAGCGGAAATTGTAAGGATAGTATCGGCACCAGGAGAGTAGACGTGCCAAAACCTGTTATTGTGCCTGCCATAGAGGCAATCAGGGTGAGCATGATCACGTACATAAATGTCATATTTTCAGTATACAAAATCAACACGGTTCCGACCAACAAAACACTAAATAAGCCTGTTGTTTTATAAAGCGAATCTTGTTACCGTGCGGGAAATTCCTAAGGATTTATTTACCAGAGAGATATTCGGGTCAGTCATCCCGGCAGTTTCCAGATTACCTAAGCGGCTTCCTTTCTTACTTTCTCCAGTTCTACTGTCAAAATACCCACATTCCGCTTTAGTTGCTGATTTTCTTTCTTGATTTTGCCATATTCCAGCCAGCTGACAATATTTGTAGCTTTAAACCTCAACCACGCATAAATGGCCTTGTCAGGCACCCTGTATTGTTTAGTTGAAGTGATAACTGCTTCCCGGTTTTAATGCTTCCTAAAATCTTCTCTTTTACTTCTTTGGCAATTGGATTTTTAATGCTGATTCACCTCTCTTAACTAGTACGGATTATATAGAAACTGTGTTCAGTTTAATTGGTGCCGGTCAATGGGGTGCGTAAGGTGAACGCGGAGTTACTCATATCTCTATAGATCACATTTCCACTGCTGTCATAAAGATTAATTGAAGCGTAATAATTATTCCCATCAGGGAAATTCATAGAAGGTGTACCTGGTTGACCAACGTTCCATGAATAACTATGTGTTCCCAGCGAAGTGCTCACGTACGAAGCAATGGCTCCCTGTGGGATGTAGTTCCCACTAGCATCACGGGTGTATGCAATGATATGAGCCCATGCTGGCCAATACCACGAAAGCGAAAGGTTCCACGTAACCGTATAGGTCGTACCCCGAATCCAGACCTCTCCTCCATTAGGAGTAATCATAGTAGCTGGAGAAGCAGGAGATCGTATAGTGAAAGCCGAATTGCTTTTGTCCGAATAAATCATCTTTCCGTCGGCAGCATACAATTCGACAGCCGCAAAGTAATTATTTCCATCAGGCATATTCATAGAAGGTGTGCCCGCTTTGCCAATGTCCCATGAATAGCTATGTGTGCCGATTGTATTATCGACATAGATGTCAATTGCCCCTTGTGATGTATAACTTCCGGACGCGTCTAGAGTGTATGCCGTTAAATGTGTCCAGGCAGACGGAATGGTTTGCTTCCAAGTAACAGTATAAATTTTTCCCCTATCCCAAACTTCCCCTCCGTTAGGAGTAATCATAGTCGCGGGACAAGTCCATACACACCCGGGGGATGTTGTACATCTATAAGAATCAGCTATACTTTTGCATTTACCGGGACCCGTACATTGACAAGATGTGGGGATTGGTTTAAATGAAGCAGCCCTAGCTTGAAGATTTTGTGTCTTCTGAACAGAAATAACCGACAAACCCAAACCAGTCAACACAACGAATACAGACAACATTCCTATAAAAATTCCACTCTCACCTTTTTTCCTGGCCACCAACTTAAGAATATTGATTATCAAAGCATAAGTCAAGCGACTCGTAGAGTGGCAAGACTTCTGCTACGTTTGACTTAAAAGATTTAACGATTTCTAAGGGTGTTTTGTGATCCAAAGTTTAATGTGATCTGTTAGTGTTGTATTGGTTGATAAACTTTTGCAGCCAATAATTTAGTTCAGATATTCATAAATTGCACCAATCAAATGGTTTATACTGTTATAGAATCCAATATGTTTGTAAGACTATATTTAATCGCCCTGACGGTATTTTTGGCTATCGATATGGTTTGGCTGACCCTGATTGCTAAAAATTTTTATGCCAAACAAATTGGGTTTTTGATGGCCAAAACTCCAAATCTTTTAGCCGCTTTGATTTTTTACCTTATTTTTATCGCCGGGCTGATCTTTTTCGTAATTACCCCCGCCCTTGATAAAAAGATCTGGACCCAAGCTCTTCTGGCGGGTGCTTTTTTCGGTCTGGTAACTTATGCGACCTACGATCTGACCAATCTGGCCACTGTAAAGGATTGGCCGCTCATCATTACTATTGTAGATTTGATTTGGGGGATGGTCCTCTCTGCGTCCGTTTCGGTCATCACCTATTTTATAGCTCATAAATTGGGAATATGAGTTATTACCTCCTTCTGGCTCTAACCCTCTTGGGTTATATGACCTTCTGGTTTTTTATCTCGATTTTTAAAAAGAGGAACGATGTCGCCGATATCGCCTGGGGATTGGGATTTGTCTTTATGGCCTGGTTATCACTTTTTCTCTCCGGCTTTTTTGTTAAAGCCATTTTAGTTACCGGATTGGTCACTGTTTGGGGACGCGACTTGCCTGGCATATTTACCATCGCAACAAAAATAAACCTGAAGATTCACGCTACCTGGAATGGCAAAAAACCTGGAATAATTTTTACTTAAGAAGCTATCTACAGGTATTTTTACTTCAGGGGGTATTGCTTTATTTAATATCTCTTCCGGTTATTTTTATTAATCATTCAGCTACTAACGACTTTGGACTTTTGGAAATTATCGGACTTTTTATTTGGGGTCTGGGTTTTTATTTTGAAAGTGTGGGAGATAGACAGCTCAAAGACTTTATTTCCAATCCTGCCAACAAAGGCAAACTGATGGATCAGGGTCTTTGGCGCTATTCCCGTCATCCGAATTATTTCGGAGAAGTAACCCAGTGGTGGGGGATTTTTCTGATAGCCCTTTCTCTTCCGGGTTCATTCTTTACGGTTATTGGTCCGTTGACCATCAACATTCTGATTATTTTTGTCTCAGGTATTCCGCTTCTCGAAAAGAAATATGCCGGAAGGCCGGATTTTGAAAAATACAAGAAAAAGACGAGTATTTTTATACCTCTCCCGCCGAATAATGAAAACTAATAGAATTTTGGTTAATGACAAAATGCAGCAGAATTTTGTTTACACTTTAATACAGCCAATCGGCAAAAATTTTGACCCTCGGTTTAAGCCGGAACTGAACCCAAAACAAATGTTGGCTCTTGGAGTTTTTGGCGGGAAATATATGACCGATTGCAAAGATGAATTTCCCTCGGATTGGTATACCGAGGCAAAACTTTGTCCACAAAAGCACGATGCCAATTTAAATTTTTTTGGTATTAACGCCAGTCAACCGCTTTCTGTCTGGCAAAAAAAGGGCTGGATCTATGATGATGATCCCCGGGGCTGGTTTCAGTGGTACTGTCGCTACTATATGGGAAGAAGGATCGGGCTGGAGGATGACCGGCAAATCAAAAGATGGATTGCCATCAGGCGCCATATAGTTCAGGTCAAAAATAACTGCAAAAAAGGCGATTTAAGCTGCAGGCCAAAACACCGCCAAGCCCTTTTACACTGGGCATATGACAGTAGAAAAATTTAGGTCTTACGGTCGCTTAGTGTCATATTCAAAGTCGTGGAAAATTAACTTGAAGAAAGGTAAGAGTTGTAAAGTGGTTTTTTCTATAACATCTCTACTTTCTTCAGTTCCAATATGTACTATATAAGCATTGCTTGGTTTGTATCTTATTAAAAAACTTCGTAAAGATCTGGGTATTTCAGGTTTTGTTAACTTTGAATATTTCACTTCTATCGGGGTAACTTCAAGGCCTTTTTCTAATACAAAATCAACTTCAGCTTGATCTTTTGTTCGCCAAAAATGAATTTGAGTGGACGTAAATTCAGTTAGGTTTGTTAGCATATTGAATATAAGATTTTCAAATAAATGTCCACTAATCGATGGGAGGATTTCAGGCAGCCCAAACAAACCCAACAGCCAGTTGCGAAGACCTGTGTCTATAAAGTAATAAACAGGTGCTTTAGTGACTTCACTTCTGGTATTTCTAAAAAATGGAGTCACTTTCTGAATAAGAAATGTCTGCTCAAGGTAAAACAAGTAATGTTTAATAGTTTTCTGGTCAATTCCGATTGTTAAGGCAAGTTCACTTACGTTTACCAACCCCCCAATTTGTGAAGCCAAAATTTTTAAAAGATTATTGAAAGCATCGGTTTTTTCCAGATGAAGTAATCCATGAATGTCGCGATCAATATAACTTCGATATATCTCCTGCATCTGGCGTTGTTTTAAGCCAACAGTATCAGCCAAAACCACGCGTGGGTATCCACCAAAAACCATATATTCAGAAAGTAACCTGATTATTTTTTCAGATTCAATTTTATAAAAATCTTCCAGTTTATTTTCATATTGATAATCTGTCTTAAAATTGACAAATTCTTCAAAGCTTACCGGATTAACAGTAAAGAGTTGTTTTCTTCCTGCCATGGATTCAGAAATTTTTGCTTTAAGTTCAAGACTGCCTGAACCTGATACTACAAACTTATACGGGGTGTTCATGTCAAAAATTCCCTTCAAAAACAGTCCGGCATTTTCTTTTCTTTGGATCTCATCGATAAAGACAAAAGCTTTCTCTTTGCCAACCAGCAGTTCTATATATGCAAGTAGGTTCGCCTGTGAAGAAAATCGCTTTTGATCCTCTTCGTTGTCCAAGTTTAACCAAACGGTTTTTTTACCCTCATCTTGGAGCTGTTTTTGCAGCTGTGTCATCAGGTATGTCTTTCCGACCTGCCGTGGGCCGGTAATAATAGTCATCTGGTCTGAAAAAAGGTGTTCTTGAAGCTTAGACAGTATCTTTCTTTTAATCATACTTCTATTTTAGTACCGATTTTCCGGTAGTCAAGTACTAATATAGTGGTATAAAACCGTATATTCTCAGTTCAATAGTGGGTCACGGTCTATCTTCTCTAAGCTGAGTTGTGTTGCGAAACCAGGACGCTCACTCGCTGTTCAATCGGAAGGTAAATCTCAAAAAACTGCTTTGTGGGGTCTGTGTTTACCTTGCGATAAATCTCAAAATCAGGTACATTTTTTCTGACCTTTATTTTATTTAGCTCACAATATTTTTCCAATTCTTTCCAAAACAGCGAGAGCAGGCTCCCGGAACCGTTGTGGGTATAGGTCAACACCTTGCCGGGATCAAATACCATATATTTGACCACATCCTTAAACTCTTCTTTTACTTTCGTTCCTTTTGTTGCTAATGCCCCGATCTTCAGTCGGCTCTTTTTGGGTCTATACCCCTGCTCTTCAAAAATTGCTAAACTGGTAAAGTTCTTGCCTTTATTTTCAAACATTTCAGACAGTTCTTCGCAATACTGACCGATTTTGGCATAAGAGCCTTCTTTTTCAATAAAGTAGATATCAAATGGTGGAATAACTTTTATCTCGGGATTAACCATAGTTCCATTAGCCTTAAGATTGGCTTGAAACTTAGTTAGGTTATGTAGATTAAATTCAAGCAGCTTAATCTCTTTTTCAATCAATTCCTTCTTATCATCAAACAATTTCCCTAAATCGCCACTTTCCAGTAGTTTTTTCTTCATTTCATCAAGAGAAACCCCCAGAGTAGATAAAAGAAGAATTCGTTGATAATCAAGAATTTGACTCTCTTGGTAATAACGATAATTTGCACTATTTACTTTGACAGGCTTAAGTACGCCTTTTTCGTCGTAAAAAAGGATTGTTCTCTTAGTTGTAGAGGCCAACTTGGCCAACTCCCCGGCTGTGATTAGATTATCCATATGCGCTTGACTATAACGTAACGTTATACCTTATTATATGCAAGTCCTATAACTTAGTCAAATATATGAATGATATTGTTATAACCGGAGCCAGGGAAAATAACCTCAAAAATATCAGCCTTGAGATTCCCAGAAACAAGGTTGTCTGTCTTGTGGGCGTTTCAGGCTCAGGTAAGTCCACCATAGCTTTCGATATCATCGCCAGGGAGGGCCAAAGGCAGTATTTTGAATCTCTTCCGTCATATGCCAGACGATATCTCCACAAAAGTAACCGCCCGGAAGTGGATGAAATTAAGGGTGTTTCAGCCACGATTGTTATCAGCCAGGACCGGGTTCGGGGCAACCCGCGCTCAACTGTGGGCACTTTAACCGAAAGCTACACCTACTTAAGGCTTCTTTACTCCCGAGTAGGCCTCCCGTCTATGGATTCATCCTACTATTCGTTTAATCACCCGTATGGTGCTTGTAAGAAATGTAAAGGATTAGGCCGGGCAGTAGAGGTGAATGTCGACAAGGTAATAGATAAAAGCAAAAGTCTTAGTCAGGGCGCCATCGTCCCCGGTGATTGGTACGTAGGCGGAAGGCAGTGGAGCATCGTCAAGGCTTCCGGTCGCTTTGATATGGACAAAAAGCTATCCGATTATGATGCCGAAGAACTGGATCGCCTGCTCTTTTCTCCCCCTGAAATGTTGCAGTCTATTGGCGGTGAGTTTATAGATCGCTGGACTTTCCAGGGAGTCGTTCATCGTATTATCCACCGTAACAGTAACCTCCATCGCAGCCTATCGGAAAGTGATATGAAGTACTTTGACTTGGTAGATTGTCCAGAGTGTCACGGTGGTCGTCTCAACAGTAAGTCACTTGAGGTTAGGCTCAATGGTAAAAATATAGGTGAAGTTGGCAATATGCCTCTTGTTGAATGTTTAGCCTTTGTGAAAAGTCTTGATCACAAACATGCTGAAGTCATCAAGCCAAGGTTAATTGATCAACTTCAAGGTTTAATAAATGTTGGAGTGGGATATTTATCCTTAAATAGATCGGCAGATACTTTGTCTGGTGGCGAAGCCCAGAGAGTAAAAATGGCTCGCCAGCTTAGTTGTGACCTGATTGAGACGGTCTATGTTTTAGATGAACCAACAGCCGGGCTTCATCCCAAAGACGTAACCCGGGTTGTAGAGAACCTGAAAAGACTTCGGGATAACGGCAACAGCGTCATTGTAGTTGAGCATGATGAAACGGTCATCAGAAGTGCCGACTATTTAATCGAGGTTGGGCCGGCAGGGGGCAAAAAGGGCGGCCAGGTTGTATCCACCGGCAGCATTGATGACCTGATTAAAAACCCAAACTCGCTTACAGGTAGATACTTAGGCGGGGACAAGTTTATCAAGGCCAAAAGTGATTACAGAAAAGCCTCTGGCCGGTTACAGGTTACCAATGCCACCCGTCATAATTTAAAAAATGTAAATGTTAATATCCCGACCGGAATTTTAGTCGCTTTAACCGGCGTATCCGGATCGGGAAAAAGCTCATTGGTCGAAGAAATTGTAAGTCAGCACGAAAGCCGGGTTGTATTGATAGACCAAGGTCAGGTTGGTGCCAACAAAAGAGGTTGTATCGCAACGTATGTAGGTGCTTTTGATCGGATAAGAAAGTACTTTGCTGATGAGAATAGAATGCACCCCAGCTTTTTTAGCTTCAACTCTCATGGAGGTTGTGAATTGTGTAAAGGAGTGGGGTTTGTAGAAATGGACATGAACTTTTTAGGTGACGTTAAGATGAAATGTGAGAGTTGTGGCGGGTCTAGATATAAAGAAAAAGTCTTAAAGTACAAGTATCGGGGCAAAAACATAGCTGAAGTTTTAAAAATGACAGCCAGTGAAGTTAGAGACGTCTTTGACTCTGATGAAATTAAAGCTCAAATGAATCTTCTATACGAAGTGGGCTTGGATTACATGGAAATGGGGCAAACATTGGACACCTTATCTGGAGGTGAATCACAAAGATTAAAGTTAGCCAGCAAACTTCAGGCTAAGGGGCAGTTCTACATATTAGATGAACCCACGTCAGGGTTGCACTTTGCCGATGTGGAAAAGTTATTAGTACTTCTAAATAGACTGGTAGACAACGGTAACACGGTTTTGGTTGTAGAGCACAATTTGGATGTTATTAAAAATGCGGATTGGATAATTGACCTGGGTCCGGAAGGTGGAGAAAAAGGCGGCTTTGTTGTAGCCCAAGAAACTCCTAGGAAAATAGTAAATGCTGAAGGCTCCTATACCAGCAGATATTTAAAGAATATTTTATGAAAAATACCTTACCTGGGCTTTGATCCTTGTGTTTAAACAAGTTGGATCAGGGTCTGTATTTGTATAAAATTTGTAATAAATCTGCTTAAGAAAGCAAGAATCGGTCAAGATTACTACCTGATTGCTATAATCAGCCCATAATGTGGTCTGAAAGACTATTTGAATTATCACTAACGCCGGATAGAAAGACTTTATTGGGGAACCTTCATTTAACAAAAGACGATTTACTTCACCCCGGTTTCGAATGGAATCATCAAATTCCCCAAATAGAGGATGAGCCGGCGAGGGTAAGGGCCCTATCAATATCGGCCTTTCTTGGCGAGGCGATAAGACAAGCTGTATTGGATGAGGTATTAATTGCGTTTCAGGGGGTTACCACAAAAGACCTATTCCTTAGAGGCTCAGCCGCCACGGGGTTTTTCCCTTTGGGTGACTTCGATATATCACACTACGGCCCAGGAGCTGAGTACTCACCGGATAAGTGGCCGCAGCAATTGATGGGAGTTCCGATTTCTTGGGGAAATGTTCCCCTGGAAGAATTGAGCGAATGCATGAACAGCAGTCTTCGGATGTCTGCCTCAGCTCTAGAAGCTATACCGATCAGCCAAACAACCAAAGAGGTATCAGAAATTATTGATTCAGCAAAGCAATCTTTAAAAGGTCCGCGCAAATACTATTATTTAATTTTTCGCCGGTTTGAACAGCTTAGAGACAGATTTGAAGTCAACAAATATTTGGAAGGTTATGATTTAAGAAAAGAAGTTCCCGGAGGAAAACGCACCATCCAACGCATTTGTTGGACCATGCAGGCCATAGATGGTGATCTGAGTGGAGAGGTAAACCCTGACATTGTACTTATGAGGGGTTATTACAAGGGTGCTATTCCACTAGAAGTGGTTGAAAATGCATTTCAGGTTATGCTGATGCTTAAGGGCGGTTTATATTCTGAAAGTAGATTTTCAGCCAGTACCACTGTCGTACAGAATTGGTATCTATCACATCTGATTCCCCGGGCAGAAAGAGAAATACAAAATCACATTGATCCTAAATTTTTACTTAGATCGGAAGTAGCAATGAACGTAAATTCTCCTCCAGGTGATATTTCGCAAGTTATTTATGATTCTAAAAAACAAGACGAACCATATAAAAAATGGCTATTACTATGGATAGTTTCACACAATCCGTCACTCGATCCGGAATGCCAGTATGATTTGTGGAGATCTTGTTTGGGTAAAATGGTATATAGAAACACCCTTAGAAACTTACTCCGCAATCCCAATTTCCCCATCGGAAAAGTTACTAGAAATGAAGTTGAATATGACCAACACCTATTAGACTGTTACGAAAGAATGACCGCCACAAACCACCGTTAGTGCTGACGTTCTTGTCTTTATGTGCTGCAGGCTTGGAACCGGTTAACATTTTTTAAGCAGTTGTATTATAAAATCAATCTATGGATATCAGTGTTCGGCAAATGAAGGATAGTGATTACGAGGCTGTTCACCATATTGATATTTTGACTCAAAAACAATATTTAGGCGATGAGTTTGACCACCTGAGTGAAGAAAAACAAGAGAAACATCTGGTTTCCCGTATATCAGAATTCTTAATAAATGTGAATACTGGATTTTGCTTCGTAGCAGAGGACGAAGGGAAAATTATAGGTTTTTTACTTGCGCATGAAACCTTGCCGTTCCATGGAAAACTATACATTAGATATGTAGGTCTGGATCCGAAATATCAAGGTAAGGGCTTAGGTGTTTTAATGTGCAATGAATTAGTTAAAAAGGCCTATGAAAATAATATTGAACAAATTACCGCACTTATTAATTTGGATAATCCTCAATCGTTAAAACTGTGTGAAAAAGTTGGATTTATAATCAAAGATCGCAAAGAAGCTGTTTTAGAATTGTAATTTTACTGGCTGCCAAGCCAGGATGCTTACCCTGGCTTCAGCATTCAGCAGGCATTGACTTAATCGTATCATTTTGATACGATTAACAGATATGAATGATACGAAACTCAACCCTCGCCAAAAGCAGATTCTTGAACTGATAAACAGGTCAGATAGCATCTCACGGTTGGAAATCAAAGAGAAACTTGATAGTCAGTTTCAAGCCTCGATCCCTACAATTGCTCGAGACTTAGCATACTTACTAAAAAATAAGTTAGTATCTGTCCACGGTGAGGGAAGAACCACCAGCTATTCGGGATCCAACCATTCCCCACTGCTCAAGTATTTTGACATCGATCAATATTTTTCTCTTGACCCAGACCAAAGAACTGATGTTAAAAAATCATTTAACCCTGGTGTTTTCGATAATGTCGACGGACTACTTACCCTATCCGAGAGATTGGAATTAGACAGAGTTTATAAAAATTTTGACCAAGAGTCCCGATCCAGCAATAAAGATATTTACCTGCGTGAAGTCGAGAGATTTGTCATCGAGCTTTCCTGGAAATCATCAAAGATCGAGGGTAACACCTACTCACTATTGGATACGGAAACCTTAATCAAACAAAAGATTGAAGCCGAAGGTCATCCCAAAGATGAAGCGATTATGATTTTAAACCATAAAGACGCTTTCGAAACCATTCTGGCAAACCGGAAAGACTACAAACAAATATCTTTCTCACAAGTCACTCAACTACACAACCTTTTAATTAAGGATCTGAATGTAACTTCCGGAATCAGAAAACAGGCTGTGGGTATTACGGGGACAACTTATCGGCCATTAGATAATGAATGGCAAATCCGGGAAGCCATGGATAAATTTATCACCAGTCTCAACCGAGTAGAATATCCCTTAGAAAAAGCCCTGCTTACAATTGCCACAATTTCCTATATCCAGCCTTTCACTGACGGTAATAAAAGAACAGCCAGGATGTTGGCCAATGCCGTTTTACTCGCCAACGACTATTATCCGCTTTCCTACAGGAGTGTAGACGAAACTTTTTACAAAATGGCCCTGGTTCTTTTCTATGAACAAAACACTCTCTACTATCTCAAGCAAATCGTCATCGACCAGTATAAATTTGCCCTAAATACTTATTTTAAGTAGTGTCGTACCGCCTCTTAGGCCTTGGTTGAAAAAAGATAATGTAATCACAGCCGCATTTTTTGTCTGTGGGTGACTAATGTAGCGGCTCCCTTAAGAGGCTCTCCTTTTCTGTTTGCCGGATTTTACCTCTATGGCCAAATGTCAGTTTTCTCTGCGTTTATTGCAGCAGTAATTGCTTCTATACGAACTTTTGGATTGCCAGAATCTGGGGGCGCTCTATCGTTGAAAAACTAGCAGGTGCAGATAACCTTAATTCACATAGTATAAAATGTGGAGAAATGGCAACCCAAAGATTCTGTCTTTGTATTTTTGAGAGTCAGCAAATTTTAAACCTAATTTCCTAAATAACTCCCGCCACTTGTCATCGGTTTTGTAAGAGTTCCAAAATGCCTCCAAACGAAGATTTCCTATCGCATCGGCAATTACAGTATGAATCTTACTTATGCTCGACTCGTAGGATGTTTCAATGATGACTAATTCCTTGGCAACCCTGATCGCCTCTAGCAAAATTAATTCAGGATTCGGAGTGTGATGTAAGACCATTAGCAATAAAGCGGTATCGAAAGTTTTATCCTTGAACGGAAGCTTTTTGCCATCATAAATGACTGGTTCGACTAATCGTGGTCCGTGAAAGTCAGCTACATCCACTGGCGTCACGTTGTATCCTCTAGATTTAATAACAAAAGTTACATCTCCACTCCCACTCCCAATATCCAAAATTTTCCCTGATTTTGACAAATACTTTTCAATTCGGCTGGTAACAATTTCCGATCGTCTGCGTACAAATGATTGAATAATTCGTTTAAACATGGCTATTTGTTTTCAGTTGGGCGAGTAGTCGTGAGACTCCATAGTAAATAAGCACAGCGCCGACTACACCGTTCAAAACCTGTACCACAAAAAGAGGGATCGCGTCGCGCAATTGTGAGAAAACAATGACAGCGCTACCCATAAATAATGGAGTTGCCAATCCGGTTGAAAAACCAAATAGAATTAACTGTTTCTCGCTGTAGTTGAGTTCTGATGCCTTAGATGCAAATAAACTTGTCCAAAAGACAATGGTCATTGGGCTTGAGATTGTTATCAGGAATGTTTGCATAAAACTTGCGGAAGGATTTGAAGTGATAAGTCCTATTGTACTGATGCTTGTAGAAGTTATCGCTCCATACAATACCATGCCGCCGAATATCGACAAAACTAAGGGTCCAATAACACCAAAGATTCTCTTAACCAGTGGTCGTTTTAAAAATGCCCCAATTCCAAAAATCGCTAAAGCAATGTACAGATAGTCAACCAGTGTTACGGCAGAAACAGCTGCAAAGCCGTCAATGAGCGTTTTTTGTAAAGCCAGGTTAGTGATAAAGAAAAACACCGGTCCAATGGCCAGTTGAAGCATTAGACCAGTAATCAGGCCATTAATGAAGATGGTAACTGTATAAGTATTCTTACCCCTCATCCTCTTTAGTATAAATGAAATTAATCATTGTGATAATTAAAGGGTTTTCCGCCTCATTTTATAAGGCTTTCTTCTTGCTTCAATAAAACACTCCTTATAGTCCGGATACGTGCTTGGAGATGTAGACCGGGGAAATTGAGCGTACCGGTCTAAAACTGTTTGGACCCATAATGACTCATGCATTTGGTAGATATGATAAACTGCTCATCCTAGATGGCAAGTGCTGAACTCGAAAGCATAAATCCCGAATTGCAGATGGCAATTGATAAAGGTTACCCCGAAGCCATAGTGCCAGAGGAGACCGTGATCTGGTTAATGGGCTATGAGAATGAGATAGACGATTTGAGCCTAATCAAATTAGGTTACCGTTTTTCTCCTCAAGCAATTAGGTCCATGGCTTTAGCACTTTCGAATGGTATTTTCACACAAGAGGGTTATTATCCGCCACCCAATCCTCAATTTCGACAAAATGTAGCCAGTTACGCTTATTTCAACGACTTTATTAATTATCAAGAATATGGCCAGCTTGCCAGAGGCAGAGCCATCTACGGAAATCTTCCCCAGGAAGAATCTGGTTTGTGGATAGGACCTGGAGCCAGATTAATTTCTAACTCGGTCCACCCTACCATGGAGGAGGTTGGGGTAATCTTGGAAGCAAGGCGAAAAGAAAATCCCGACTTAAAAGTGGTGCTTCTTGATGGTAAGTTTAATGGTGTTCCCCACCCGGGATATTTCATGCTATTTAAGGACATCGTTCAGGAACTGGTAAACGAGGAAAACGTGGCTCCCGAAAATTTAGTATTTGTGGTAGCCTGCGCGACAAATAGTTACATCCGATCAATAGGCGATATACCTTTCTTGAATAGTTTATCGAGGATGTCATTAATATCATATATGCCGTGGCCAGACTATGTTTGCTCTTCCGGAGAATTCGAACTAGATAAAGGATTGAAGCATTGGATTTACAAAACCCAAATAATAGCGCCCGATTATTATAGTATCCAAGAAGACCATTTCCTGAAGGAAAGCAAAATTATTCAGGCCAGAGCGGCTGGAGCAAAAATTTTGACCCATAAAAGAACGGGGATGTATTTTCCCACAGAAGTAGGCTCAACTTCAATGACGCACCTGGAAGGGCCTGAAGTTTCCAGTAGCGGGTTACTCCAGGGAACTGTTGGTCGTAAAACCGAATTTTCTTATTCTAACCCCTATGCACATCTTTTTGCGGTTAAACAAATAAGAGATGAACTTTATGGTAAACGCAATTGGTTCGGCAGCAAGCAGATTTTACTGCCTAGTGATGCGGGTAATATGACCTTACCTCCCGAGTGGGTAATCCATACTCACTAACCTCAGACTAAATTATTTATTACTCCCCATCTAATATTGTATAAGATGCAGGTGTGGGATGATGTTAGAACTAATTTAATGAATCAAATGCCTGTATTCTCTTCCGAACTTCCTTGCTAGTTTAACCTTATACCACTGCCATCTTGTAAGGTGTTTCTTCCAATTTCTTGAAAGA
>Ga0156507_159_pt1 | contig 19628 bp, 25 predicted proteins | sample RifOxyB1_FD_110654 | JGI IMG/M metagenome (GOLD analysis project Ga0156507, IMG submission 110654) | Candidatus Amesbacteria bacterium RIFOXYB1_FULL_44_23
AATCCAGACCTAAAACATCCGGCAACACAAAAAAGTACAAATGCAACGCATGGTCTCGAATCATTAGTCCGTCATACGCCAACCTCCGTAATTTCTTCGCCTGAACCGTTAATTCAATCCCCTGAGACTGTTCAATTGCTTTCAGACTGGCAAACAAATGAGCCACTGAGCAGGTTCCGCAAATTCTCGACAAAAACGCTGGCACCGCCACCACTGGTTTGCCTTTGACTGCGTCGGTATAAAATCTGCGATAATCCTGAATAATGAATTTCAAATCCTTAACTTGAGCATTTTCAATCGTCACCTTAAGACCAGCCGATCCTTCGATTTTTGTTATGTTATCAATGGTAATTTCTCCGGTATGCATTTTATACAATCCCAAATAACTTTAAATACTTATTGAGTGCATCCATAAAGGCTTGTACTCCCATCGGACATCCGGCCACATAGTCATCCACCTTAATAACTTCATCCAGTTTTTGCACTTTTTTCCCATAGTCAAAATTATTCATATACCAGGAAATTCTCTCCGAAATCATATCCTCCGTAAAACTGTTTCGTGAAGCCGAAGGCATCCCCGTGCAAGCACACGAACCAATGGCCACCACATATTTGGCATTCTCCCGGATTTTTTTTACTTCCTCTGCCTGTTTTTCCGAAGATACCGCCCCTTCAATAAACGCTACATCAAGGCCTTCAATTGAATTTTTAGTTTTCAGAGGTCTGATATATCTAAATTCAACCAGTTTTTTCCATTCGTCCAGATGGTCATTTAACAGCTCTGTTAAAAGAATCGTGCTGTCTTCGCAACAGGTAAAAGAAAACCAACCCACAACTAACTTTTTCTTTTCTTCCATAATATTTATGATACTACACAAAGCATATATTTTTTGTACAAAATTGATTATCATCTGGTATATGTGTTTAGCAATTCCTGGAAAAATCACCCACATCTCTAAAGGTCAAGCTACGGTCTCCTACCCAGGCCAGTCGCGCCCGGCCTTAATAGGCGATCAGAAAGTTAAAGTTGGCGATTATGTCCTTGTCCAAATGGGAATTATTATCCAAAAACTGTCTGCCAACCAAGCCAAGTCACGACTTCAGGGCTTTCTTTAAAGTTGAAAATCCAAGTAGGGCACATTTCACTCTGGCTGGTGAAAACACGGCCCCAAACGTTTTTAAAAATTTCTCCGGCTTCATTTTCTCAAATTCCTCCACGCCCATGTCTTTTACCATCTGTGTTAACACCGACATGGCGGCTTTTGATACCGCACAACCGTTAGAGACAAACCCAATCTCACTTATCTTCTTATTTTTTATTTTTGCAGTTATCCTCATCTCGTCCCCACATATAGGATTCGTTTCTGTTATATCTACGCTCGCCCCCTTTATCACCCCGTAATTTTTAGGGTTCTGCCAATGTTCCAGAATTATTTCTCTATACAACGGGTCATTCATGTTTTAAATACCTTAATAACTTCGCCAATCCCCTCAATTAACTTGTCAATATCTTGTTTACTATTATAGATGTACAACGAAACCCTGACGGTGCCATGCTGCTTTAAAACTTCCATTAGGGGTTGCGCACAGTGATCCCCCGCTCTCACACAAATTTGCCTCCGATTCAATATCTCGCCCACATCGTGTGCATGTATTCCCCCCACATTAAATGAGATCACTCCCAATCTGTCCTTTGCGCTTTTCTTCCCCAAAATATTCACGATCGGTATTTTGCATAGACCATCAAGTGCATATTCGGTTAATTCAGCTTCCTCCCGTTCTATTGTTTTCATTCCAATCCTCGTCAAATAATCCACAGCCGCCCCCAGTCCTGCCACCGCTTCCAACCTTCCGGTGCCGGCCTCGAATTTATCCGGTGCCTGGGCGTAAGTTGCCTTCTTCTTGGTCACTTTCGAAATCATGTGGCTGCCCACTAGCCACGGGTCCATGACCTCCAATAGTTCCTTTTTTGCCCACAATACCCCCACTCCTGATGGGCCCAGCATTTTGTGTCCGGAAAATACCAAAAAATCACATCCCATATCTGCCACATTTGTCGACAGGTGTGGCACCGATTGAGCGCCATCCACCAACAATCTCGCACTGATGTTATTGGCTCGCATCCACCTGCTAATCTTAGCTATCGGATTCACGGTTCCCAGGACATTTGAGACGTGACTTAGCGCCACCAATTTTAATTTACTCTTAGGTAACTCGCCCAACCTTTTATACTCCAATTCAAAATCGGCATTGATTGGAATAAAAAAAACCTTTATCCCCATCTCTTGGTGCAGCCTCATCCACGGCACCATATTTGAATGATGCTCCTCCTCAGATATAGCTATCACGTCACCTCTTTTTAAATTCCTTCTCGCCCACCCCCTCGCCACCAAATTTATTCCCTCGGAATCATTCCCTACAAACACTATTTCATTAGCGTCATTTGCGCCTATAAACTTCGCAATCTTTTTGCGTGAATTTTCATACACTTCGGTCGCTTCCTGACTTAGTGTGTAGATTCCCCTATGGACATTGCTGTTGTATCTGGTGTACCACTGCGTCACCGCAGAAATAACCTGCCTGGGTTTTTGACTTGTAGCCGCACTGTCTAAATACACCAGTTTTGGATAGGTCTCAAATATGGGAAAGTCTTTTTTCCAATTTTTCATAAATTTTATAACTGCTCGGAAACTCAGCCAGTATACTAGACAAAAACCCCCGCACCAATAACCGGGTTGCTGTCTCGGTGGGCAATCCTCTGGACATTAAATAGAACAGCTCCTCTTCATTAACCTGCCCGACCGTTGTTGCGTGTCCCGCCACAACTTCATTTTCGCAAATCTCCAAATTTGGCTCCACTCTGCCCGATGCTTTCTCAGACAGTAAAAGTAATTTAGCCTCCAACCAGGCTTTGGAATCCACCGCCCCTTTTTCTATACTCACCCTCCCATTTACCTCCGCCTGAGCCCGATCAAACAACACCCCTTTCACCACCACCCTACTTTGAGTCCGTGATTTAGCATGATTCACAAAAATGTCTACATTCACTTTTTGGTCCCTTTTTCCCAAAAGCAAGACTAATATTTGTACATCTTGCCCCTCTTTGGATAAATTCATTTTTTTAATTATTTGCTTTTCTTTGCCTGTCCACACCACACATATTGTTTTATTGCTGTTTGTCATCACTAACCTACCGACCCTTCCATTGACATATTAATTAACCGGTTCAATTCTACTGCGTATTCTAACGGTAATTCTTTTACGATCGGCTCAATAAACCCGTTTACAATCAGTGAGGTTGCCTGGGTTTCTGACAGCCCTCTCGACATTAAATAAAATAGCTGCTCCTCCCCCACCCGTGATACCGTCGCCTCGTGACCCAAAGTTACATTTTGTTCCCTCACAATATTGGTCGGGTACGTATCGGACCGTGATAAGTCGTCAAGAAGCAGCGCGTCACACCGTACAAACGACTTGCTGCCTTTGGCGCCGTTTATTATTTTAACCAACCCCCGATAGCTCGATCTCCCCCCGCCCATACTTATCGATTTTGAAGTTATAGTGCTGGTCGTATAAGGAGCCAGGTGGATCGCTTTCCCTCCCGCATCCTGGTGTTGACCGGCTCCGGCCATTGCCAATGACAAAATTTCCCCTTTTGCTCCCTTGCCCTGCAAAACCACCGATGGATACTTCATGGTTTTTTTGCTACCCAAATTACCGTCAATCCATTCCCCCACTCCCTCTTCTTCTACCAGCATCCTTTTGGTTACCAGATTATAAACATTGCTGCTCCAATTTTGGATCGTAGTATACCTGACCCTTGCTCCCCTTTTAACCACGATCTCCACTACCGCTGAATGCAGGGAATCGGTTGTATAAATCGGTGCGGTGCACCCCTCAACGTAATGAACAAAGCTTCCTTCTTCAGCAATTATCAATGTCCTTTCAAATTGACCCATGTTGGCAGCATTTATTCGGAAATATGCCTGCAAGGGAATTGTCACCTGCACCCCGGCCGGTACATACACAAAACTGCCTCCGCTCCACACCGCGCTGTTTAAAGCCGCAAATTTATTGTCGTCTGGCGGCACAACTTTTCCAAAGTATTGTTTAAAAACTTCCGGATATTTTTGCAAGGCTGTATCGGTACCCAAAAAGATCACCCCTTGTTTTTCCCACTGGGTTTTCAGGGAGTGATAAATCATTTCAGAGTCGTATTGTGCTCCTACTCCAGCTAAAAACAGTCTCTCAGCCTGAGGTATTCCGATTTTCTCGTAAGTATCTTTTATGTCAGTCGGTACATCTTTCCAGTCTCGGAATTTCTTTTCAGACGGATTTATATAATAGTACAAATCGTCGAAGTTAATCCCCGACAAATCGGCTCCCCATCCCGGCATTGCCTTCTGTTTGAAAATTTCCAGGGATTTAAATCTAAAATCTCGCATCCATTCCGGCTCTTTCTTATATCCGGATATTGCTTCCACTATTTTTTTGTCCAAACCCTTTGGCGTCCTAAAGGTCTCTGTTTCCGGCTTGGAAAATCCATATTTGTAGTTAGTCTTGATATTTTTCATAGCCTTCTTTCTCTATCATTAATGCCAAATCCGCTCCTCCGGAATGTGCTATTCGCCCCTTCACTAAAATATGTACTTTGTCGGGCTTTATATACTTCAACACTCTTTGATAATGAGTTACTAATATCAATCCCAGGGGAAAATCCAATTCAGAAATTGCCCTTGCCATATATTTCAGGGCATCCACGTCCAATCCCGAATCCGGCTCATCCAAGACGGCAAACTTTGGTTTCAATACCGTCATCTGCAATATCTCAGCCTTCTTTTTTTCCCCTCCGGAAAACCCTTCATTTAAAGATCTTTTTGTAATGTCATCAGAAAAAGCCAGTCTTGAAGATTTTTCCATCAATTCCTGTCTGAACGCAATCGGAGAGACTATTTTAGCATTGCTTTTTTTACCTCTGGTTTTCTCATTTACCGCCACCCGCAAAAAAGCCGCCATATTTACTCCGGCTACTTCCACAGGATATTGAAAGCCTAAAAACAGCCCTTTCCTTGCTCTTTCGTCTACGGACATCTTGGTTACATCTTTCCCATTTAACAAAATCTTTCCTTTGGTCACTTTGTATCCCGGGTGGCCCATTAACACATATGCCAGAGTCGATTTCCCTCCCCCGTTTGGTCCCATAATTACGTGTTTCTCTCCCGCTTTCACTTTTAGAGTTATTCCTCTCAAAATCTCCTTCCCGTCTCGGGTAGTTGCATGCACATTCAGCATCTGCAATTGATCAACCACTGGCCTCCTTTTCTTCTTTTGTTATTTGCTCGTTTATTTCTGCCACCATCGTTTCTATCTCTTCGTCAGTCATTCCGTGAATTTGTGCACCAGACTCTATGGTATCAAACTGATTCAAAAAACAATTGGCACAATGAAGGCCATATTCAGTCAACAACTTAATCGTTCTCGGGCTCTTCTCTGCCACCTCGGAAATCCGATCAGTCTTCGTAAGTGTATAGCTCATTATTTTGCATAGTATATTTGATAGAAGCCAGTGTAGTTATACTTCATCAAGTTGTCAACCAACATCTTCAACTTCAAACTCTTTTGCCGCCATATACATACCCCCATCTGCACCGAAAATCTGATGCTGCATCTTCAACCGCATCAGTTTACCGGCCTTATTCTTGACAAACACAGCCGTGTTTCCACGTCCCTTTTCCAATCTTTCAGCCATAATTTTTTCCCACTCCTGCTCCTGATTTTTCTCATCCAATGTTTCGTAACATTTTATATGCATAATTTCTTCTTTTGTATATCCAAAAATCTTCATTACTTCTTCGCTTGCCCAAACAAAACTCATGTCGTACAAATCCACAATACACCCGACTCCCGGCAACAACTCCAATGCCCTCTGGACTACTCTATCGGACATTAACTTCATTATACACATCTTGTAAATTCCTATAGGTTTCTACGGTTTAATTATTGGTAAGACTGGCCCATATGACATATGATAATTGCAGATCAATACCATGCCCGACCAACCCTGGCCAGAACAAAACGACATCGCCCAAATTATTTTATCCTCCCTTGGCGAAGGGGTCGTTGTCATAAATAGGGACAGTCGGATTACTTTGATAAATCAAGCAGCGGCAACCCTTCTCGAAACCACTCCCGACCAAGCCCTAAATCAACTCTGGTCTGATATCACCAGAACCCATGAAAACGACCAGGAAATCTCCCTTACTGATCGCACCTTTTCCCAGGTACTTGAAACCGGTATTACCGTTGTTACGGCCCAGAGTGACAACCGCTACTACCTAACTAAATCCGGTCGGAAATTTCCCATAGCAGCCACCACCTCGCCTATTTCAGTAAACAATCAAATCGTCGGGGCGGTTAAGATTTTTCGAGACATCACCATAGAAAAGGAAGCTTCTCGTGCCATCGAACAGGCCGTCTCCGAACGCACCCAACAATTAAACTGGGAAAAAGCTCGACTAACCACCTCTATTAACAGCCTGCCCAACGGATTTATTCTCACCGACCCCAACAACAATATTATTGTTATTAATCATTCCGCCTTAAATATTCTCGACCTGCCCCACTCCACCAATCAGCTTTCTCAGATTGAGAATCGATTTAGCCCCTCATATGATCTCAAAACTGCTCACGAAAGCTGCCTAAAAGACGAGACCACACTTACGGTACCGGAAATCACACTCGGGTCCAAGTTTATCAAACTATTTATTTCTCCCATCTATATCTCCAATGGCGCCACGGATGATTATCTGGGATCTGCTTTTCTCATAACCGACATTACTGAGCAAAAGGTCTTGGAGAGATCAAAAGATGAATTTTTTTCCATCGCTTCGCACGAACTTCGCACCCCCCTTACTGCCGTGCGCGGCAACTCTTCTATGCTCCTCGATTACTACGGTCCCCAACTGACCAACCCGGAAATGCGTTTCATGATAGAAGACATTCACAATTCCAGCATTCGTCTTTTGGAAATTGTAAACGACTTTTTAAACGTTTCCCGACTTGAACAAAGCCGAATCGTATTCAAAAAAACCGAATTTGATGTCATTCAACTGGCCAAAGACGTTGTTGGAGAACTTCAGACTATTACCCCTCCCCCGACGGTTCCCCTTACCATAGCCATTCCCGAAAATCCCTTGCCTCCGGTATCTGCAGACAGGGACCGGGCCAAACAAATTCTCTTTAATCTGTTAGGCAACGCTATCAAATTTACCACCGTTGGTGGAGTGGAAATTTCGTTTGTCATTCTAACTACCCACCTGGAAATAGTTGTCACCGACACCGGTCGCGGCATACCCCCCGCTCAACAGGGTCTGCTTTTCCATAAGTTCCAACAAGCCGGAGAAAGCCTCTTTACCCGCGACACCACCAGGGGTACCGGACTGGGTTTATATATTTCCAGATTGCTGGTAGAAGGCATGGGCGGAAAAATCCGGCTAGTAAAATCTGAGCCGGAAAAAGGTTCCGTTTTTGCTTTCACTCTTCCCCTTGCTCTCAATTCAACGCCCGAAAGCTCCCATCCTCAAACTGCCTAAATTTAGTCCCACTGTTGCCAAGCATCCTTTTATTGGATATCCTTTTAGCTGTGATTAAAGTCCTATTTAAAACTGTTTCTGGCCTTTTTATAACCATCTCCGGTTTCTATATCGTATACATGTACCTGCAAAGCCTTGATGACACTCCCAAGCCCTGGATGTTCGGTGTTTCCTTATTGCTAATTTCTGCAGGGGTTTTTCTGCTGATTGCAGCAGGCAGGTCCAACGAGTCCATTGCCATGATGCCCGCAAAAGACACCCCGGATATCACCTCCAACCCCAGCGCCGGATTTGCTGGTGTCCTGGAAAGAAACAATGCCATGGCAGCCGAACTCTCTAGCACCATAACCACTAGCGGCAACGCTCAAATTTTAGAAAGTTCATCTGGCGAAAAACTCGTTTCCTGACTTTGTTATTTCTTACCCCGAGACGCCAACACCTGCGACACTATCTCTTCGATCTGCTTGGGTTCATAAGCTGATTTTTCGATATACCTCTCGGCTCCCTTCGCTATGGCTTCCTCCGCATTCGCATCACCGGCCAAGTTCGTAATCACCACCACCGGAATATCTTTAGTTCTTTTGTCCTTTTTTAATTCTTCCAAAACTTCCATCCCGTTTCGTTTGGGCATCATGATATCTAGTAAAATTAGATCAGGCACTTCATTCACCGCTTTAGTCAAACCCGCATCGCCGTCTTCAGCCAGTACCACCACGTGTCCGACCACCCCCAACACTCTCTCATACAGTCGCAGCATCATCGGATCATCCTCAACCAACAAAATTTTAGCCATATTTCTAATGGATACTATACACTCATTCGAAATATTCTTCCAGATTCCATACGCCATTCATCTGCCTGAGATTTTTTAGGTATCTTTCCTTTGTCTCTTCTAGCCCCGCCACTTTCGCTTTCATATCCTCATTACTCATGCTAAGTCCTAAATCACGTACCCGCGCTTCTTCCTTTGCTATCAACCTCTCCAGCTCCCACTCATACAGCCTTTTCACCCCGAACCACATTAGCATCGCAAACACCACCATCTGTATCGTCACCACTGCCGCCACGGTTTCAAAAACAGCCAGCGACATCCGTCTGGCAACCGCCAAACCTATTCCTCCTACTACCGGCGTAAGTATCATATTTAAAACCAGCGTCCTAAACGCCACCACACTCGTTAAAGACTCAGTATTAAATAATCCCATAAACCCCCTGTTGGGCCACCTGAGCAATAATGCCTCTCCCAACAAGGCAAACAACACCCCCACATTCATCGGCACGTCAAATATCCCCGTCCCCAACCCTGAAGCTAAGTAGCGGTAAACATTCACCATCACCGCACAAAGTCCCAACATTACTATTCCAAACGCCACCAGTTGCATCAGCTTAAATCTAAATGGAATTTTTGTTCTTGTTAGTACCAACGCCCACCCCAACAGACTCAAACTAACGTTTAATATCGAAAAATGAAGTAAGTTTCCCACTCCCACCACTATCCCAAACACGATTGTCACCGATTTATATATCACCTGTAACCCCTTCGGGGTTTTGTTAGTCAATCTAAACATCAAGGGGATTGCTATCAATAGCAAACTCACCGCCACCTCAATCGGCATCACGCTTGGGCCCACAAACATAATTTTTAAATACCTAATTCCAGTCATCCATCCCGCCACCACCAGTACTGAAAACATTGCCACCACCAAAGATATAACTCTGGCCAACCCTTTAATCCGCAAAATCAAATCCAAATCTTCCGGCAGATGAATCCCCTTCAAAGAGTAGCTGTCAGCATTTGTCATGTCATATCCGTCACACTAAAAAGACTCGGACAAATATCTCCGAATCTCGCTTAATGCCTGCTCGGGAGTCATGTCGCTTTTAATCATATATCCCCGAGCCCCCAAATTAATTGCCTCCCCGATAATCGATTCCTGACCCAGGTTTGACAATATAACAACTGCTTTGTTTGGAGCCAGTCCAGGACCTTCGTTGTGAAACTTGCGCAATATCGAAATTCCATCCATTTTGGGTAGCATGATATCCAAAAGCACCAGATCGTATCCTCCTTTTTTCATCATTTCATAACCGTCTTCTCCGTCTACTGCCTTTTCCACCAGAAATCCAGCCGTTGCCAATATTTCTTCATACAAATCTCTCAAAAATTGGTCATCCTCCACCACCAAGATTCTTTTTTTTGGAGGCGTTGGTGTATTTTCCATACAATCAATTTAGCTTAAAGGCAGGTTAAATGTAAAGGTCGATCCTTTCCCCGCCTCAGAAACAAACCATATTCTCCCATGATGTAACTCAACATATTGCTTACAAATGTACAAACCCAATCCGGAACCGGTCCCGGATCTGGCTATCAAGGAATTTTCCAGTCTTCCAAACTTAACAAACAATTTCTTTTGATCATCTTCTGAAATCCCCTCTCCGGTATCAGTCACCGCCGTTTCCACGAACTGGTCTGCCTGAGATATGTGTATAGTTATCTTCCCCGACTGGGTAAATTTAATCGCATTTGAAACCAAATTTTCTAATATTTGGTGCACCTTCTCCCGGTCTGCGATTACCAAAGGCACCTCTCCAAAAGATGTTACTTCTAATTCTGTTCCCTGCTCCGACGCTTTAGCCGCAAACTCGTCTTTAACTGTTTCAGCCAATTGCCTCATGTCAAAGCTCTCAGGGTGCAGTTGAACCCTCCCAGATTCAATTCTGGACACATCCAGCATTTCATTCACTAAATGAATCAGCCTTTCGGTGGATTGATACACTTTGTCTAAATGTTCTCGCGCCTTAGGCTCCAACACCCCTTCCTTGCTATTAAGCACCAACCAGGTATAACTTTTGATTGCCGTCATCGGAGCCCGCAATTCGTGGCTGGTTACCGAAATAAACTCGTCTTTTAACTGATCTAATTGCTTCAATCGAATGTTTGCCTCCTTAAGATCTTGATATAGCTTGGCTCTGTCAACAGCCAGCGTTACCAACCCAATTAGTTGTTCCAGAGTTTCTTTTTCTGCCCTGGACAAATCATCCACTTTCTTTGCCAGACCGACGTTTATTACTCCAATCGGTTCATCCCCCAAAATTAGCGGGTAGATAATTATGGTTTTAATATTTGCAATGTTCCCCACCTCGTCTGCCACCTCCTGTGTTACGGCCGGATCAAGAATGTCCAGTAGATTTGTGGTCATTTGTCGTGACTTGTTTCTAATACAAGTAATACACAGGTTATTTTCATAATCAGATGGAATATTAATTTCATCCAACGTTTTACCCATTTTTGTCATCGCCTCTCTTATTTCTGGCGAATCACTAACAGCAACAGGTCGTAAACACTTCGTGTTCTTGTCTAAAAGACTGATCATCACCACGGCAAACCCCAACTCCTGCACAATCGCATCGGCAATTTTCTGAGAGGTACTGGTCACGTCCGCAGTAGTTAACGAAACATCGTACAAACGTCTCAGAATTGACAACGTCTGGTTTTTTACCGATAACTCAAAATTCTGCTTATAAAGCGTCTCGTTAGCCTGCTGAATGGCCTTCTGCGAATCATCCATTTACATCATTATACGAGAAAGTCAGGAATATCCTGTCGGGGTATTTGGTGCAACGTTTTCTTTATCGACTCTTTGCATGCTTCAACCGAAACCTGACCAAACAACCGACGATACTGATCAACTAAATCCATCAGTATCTTTTTTGGATCACCTGAAATAGTGACTTCGTTTAAGTCTACTGTTATGGTCAACCCATCAACCTTATTTGCCTGCTCTACCGCCAACGGTCCTATTATCATCCGCTGTTGCTCAACTATCACTTTAACCAAAGATTGGGCGTTGGCAGTAGTAAGCATACTTAATTTGAACGCCGTAAAGACTGGGCAGTCATTCTCAACTTAATCAAACCCAAAGTCATCAATGTGTATGATACAAAATACAAGTAGTCCACAATATTTCCAACATAGTACATCCCGTTTGCGTTATAGAAAAGAAAAGTAGAATCTGCTAAATATTGCGCGACAAAAGCTACCAACAAAAAAGTAATCTGGTTTCGCATAATTCCACCCAACACCTTTCGTGACAGGCTATATGTCAACAGCGCCACAGACACATACAGTGCCTGCCCTAGTGGGTATCCAAAATCCAAAAAGATCGTCAACGGCTTTGACCAATCAAACTCATACCCACGCAAAAATAACATGTACGAAAAAAAGAGTAAGGTTACGGGAAATATCACCGCCTGAATTTGCGAGTAAAAAGATTTAAGACTTATTTTCACCCCCGAAGCCATCGCCAACAAAATAATCCCGATCAGGTAAAACGGAATATTTCCAAAAAACCCAACATCTCCTAGCGATGGGTACAGAATTTCCACTCCCAAAATCAAATTGTAACAACTATTGACCGTCTGTCCGAAAAATTCAGCAAGCAAACCAAACGACAAAAACATAATTGCCCTACCCATCAAACTCTTCCAACCTCCCCACTGCTTTGCCGCCACCAAACCCACAATCCCGCCGAATAACGACACCGTTGTCCCATAAACTGCCCCAAATAAATAATTGTCAAATCCCCCTTGCTCGCCAGAAAGATTTAAAGCTATCCACCAAACAGTTACCAACACAAAAAAGCCGATTACCAACGATGTTAATTTGTTATTCTTGATAGTCGCAACCATGTACCTAATAATAGGTTAATGCTTATTCCCAAGAGTGTCAAATGATTCCACACTTCCCCGAATCCAAAAGGCTCGAATTAACAGATAAATCAGAGGTGGAGCAATTTACCCAAGAATATCCCCCCTACTCAGACTTTAACTTTGTCAGTCTTTGGAGCTGGGACGTTGATCAAAAAACCAAGCTGTCACTTCTGAATGATAATTTATTAATCAAATTCAGCGACTACTGCGATGGTAGTGAATTTTGGTCTGTTATTGGTAAAAATGAGCTTGATGCAACCATTCTTCGACTGTTTGATTATCTCAGACAAACCAATGGCTTAACAAAATTAAGGTTAGTGCCCGAATCCGTGATCAAAACATTAAGTGCAAACCACAAATTTCAAATACAGGCTGATTGCAATAATGACGACTATGTAATGTCGATACAAGACTTATCACAAATGAAGGGAACTAGATTTTTATCCAAAAGAAATCATGTTAACAAGTTTGTAAGAACCTATACGGACAAGGTTAAAGTAAAGCCTCTTGATGTAACAACAAACTATAATCAGGGGAAAATTTTAGAAACATTTAAAAAATGGACGCAAATAAAAAATCGTGACAAAAATGAAACCCAAAGAGAACTCATGGCCATAAAAAGACTGTTTATTGTTGCAAGTAAAACCAAAATAAACGGTGTCGGCGTCTGGATGGACGATAATTTGATAGGTTTTTCAATAGAAGAAATAATTGATTCCGAATGGGCAATCATGCATTTCGAAAAAGCCGACACCGGCTTTTCTGGGCTGTACGAATTTCTCAACCTCCAATCAGCCGTCTATCTGCAAGCCGAAGGTTGTAAATTTTTAAACTTAGAACAAGATTTGGGTGACGAAGGTTTGAGGCGAGCCAAGCTGTCTTACCGCCCAGTCAAAATGCTAAAAAAATTCACCATTGCTCCCCTAACCTAACGTTCCAACACCACCATCTTTGTTCGCAAAGATCCAAAGAATGTTTTTGAAAACTTCTCTGCCTTGTCCGCGTCAAAATCTTTACAACTGAAAATATCTATAAAACATCGATTGTCCACCTCATCGGCATGAACCGTAATACTCGAAGTTTCAATAAACTGCATCGCTGACCATCCTTCCAACTTCCCCACCCCAAACCGATCAATAATTGTTTCTCCGTGCGCCTTCATTTTTAGAAGAGGAATCAGTTTAGAAATAAAATCTTTGATTGACTTGTCACTCGAAACTATTCCATGATTACAACCATAAAGGTCTATACTTGCTGATTTTCCCCACGACTGCAATTTCGACATACGCTAAAACATTGTAAAGTAATCCTCGTTCTGCATCAACCACAAAACCACTAATTCCTTATAAATAACAACCCGATAAAAATTAATATACTGAAAAACACCTTCTTTCCCAACGTCTCCCCGGCCAAATCTTCTTTCATAATCTTAGGAAACCAGATCGAAGAGGCCACCGCAATTACCAGCATTATCAATGGCTGCGAGCCCTCAACAATGTACACCCTTGGGGCCGTCGTCATTGACAAGGCCAACGACTGAACCAAAATTGCCGCACCCGCAATCACATTCGACAGCATAATGAAATTTAAAACAGGAAAATGCCGAACCATATTCTTTTTTGAATTTGGCTTTTGCCACATATACACTCCCAGCGGGATAGCTGCCAAAAACGCCCCCAGATACTGATAGAACACTGTTGTCCAGAAGTCCTGCTCTCTCACCACATACCTAAACAAAAGACCGATTCCGGCATACATCAACATTGCCACTGTCATCAGCCAAAACGATCGTCGCAGCTTAAATGTATTAAGAGACAAGTTGTCTGTAGACAAAACCAGACTGCTGGCCAATATCAAACCAAAACCTACCAACTGCATTCCTGTTAAAGGTTCGCCCAAAAAAACTGTTGAAAAAACCAGAACGTATATTGGGGCCAGTTGCATAAGAGGCACCACTCGCGTTGCCTCGTCTATCTGCAATGCCTGCAAATACGGCAATATGTAAAACAGCAAAAACACCCCAGAAACGAGTAGCGCCAGTATTTCAGGTCCCCCTATTTGATTTACCCCGAAAACCATTCGGATAATCAAGGCCATCGCCCCCAGTACCACCCCACTTAATAATGTCACCACCAGCGGATCAGTATTCTTTTTCGACAATACAAACTTATCGATATATATCGCCGCACAATATAAAACTGGCGTCGCCAGTGCAAACCAAAACCAACTCATTGTCTAATGATAACAAACCCTAGTCGTTGACATGCCATGCACACTACTCTCATAATTTATAATACATGCGCAGCCCCCATCCGCTTCTTCTGGTACTTGTGATTGCATTAACAAGTTTTGTTAACTTTGTCCTGGATCCCACAATTCCCCACCTTGTTCTGACAATTATCCTGGCCTATTTAATATACCTCCTCTTTCATAATTTATATTCAGAAGCAAACGCTTACCAAAAACAATTAAGAAGTCTGGAAAATGCTCTCTCGCTCGTATCCATCACCATCGAATCAACTGTCGATGGTGTGCTCATAGTTGATAAACAAGAAAAAGTTACCAAGCACAACCGCCGTTTTGTTGAGATGTGGAAAATACCTCCCAATGTTGTTAACTCTAGAGACCAAAATCAAATCCTAAAATACACCAGCGACCAGTTGGTTGATCCGGAATATTTCATCAAAAAAATACAGGAAACGCATGATCACCCGAGCATTGAAACTCTGGATGTTGTTCAGTTAAAAGACAATCGGGTGTTTGAAGTTTATTCCCTCCCGCAAAAATTAAAAGATGAGGCCGTTGGCCGCGTCTGGAATTTCCATGATGTCACCATCCACAAACGACAGGAGGAAAAATTAAAAGAGAACATGGAGCTTCTTAAGACTAAAACCCTCGAGCTGGAACAAACAAGCAAGTTCATGGTTGACAGGGAAATCCGCATGAACGAGCTCAAGCATCAAATCCAAAAACTTGAACACGAACATCTTCCCCCTCCAGCAAAATAGACACACTGGTCATTGACACGTCCTCGCAAATAGATTGTAATTAATTCACGTAGTATGGAGACACCTGCCCCAGTCGTCCCACCGACCGAAACCAATTCCCCGGTTTCCACTAAATCTAAATTCCCCAAATGGATCCTTTTGTTAGTTGCCGCAGTCGGAATTCTGGCAGTTGTTGGTTTCGTCACTTTTCTTAAACTTTCGCCCCAATCAACCCCAATCTCCTCCCAACCCTCCACCTCAACCAAAGAAGTCAACGCTTTATCTTTATATCACTGGTGGACATCTCCCGGCGAATCAGCCGCCATCAACAGTTTGTTTGGAGTTTTCAAGAACAGCTACCCGGACGTGGCCATTATTCCCGCTCCGGTCAGTGGCGGTGCAGGATTCCAAATTTTTCCCCTAATTCAATCGCTTGTCAACGCCGGAGAAGCTCCGGACGCCTTCCAAATGCATGCCGGTTATGAAGCCAGACCGTACTATGATGCCGGGCTACTTGAACCCATTGACGCTCTCTGGCAATCCGAAAAATTAGAATCGGTTATCCCCAAAGTGATTCGGGACATGACCCAGTTTGATAATCACTATTATTCAATCCCCGTTAACGTTCACCGCGTCAACGTAGTTTGGTACAATCAAAAACTTCTTAAACAAAACGGAATCGACGCCTCCAGGTTGACCACCTGGGACAGTTTCTTTGCCGCCTGTGACAAGCTGAAAGCCGCCGGAGTTAAATATCCCATTCAGATGGGGCCTACCTGGACCGCCAGTCACATATTCGAACAAATTCTGGCCAGCCAGGGTGTCAGTTTTTACGAAAACTTTATTAATGGCAAAATTCTTTCAGCCCAGGATCCCACCCTAAATCAAGCTTTAACCACCTTTAAAAAATTCCTCTCCCACGTCAACCCCGACAACTCCACCACAGTTAAGGATTGGGACGATGCCATACGAAGGATAATCAAAGCCGAAGGCGCATTTAGTATCATGGGTGATTGGGCCAATGGCGAATTCAAATTAATTGGCATGAAGCATAACACCGATTACGGCACTATACCTGTCCCCGGTACCAATGATATGTATGGCTTGTGTATTGACACTTTCCAACACCCCAAAGCCGCCTCCCACCCCACAAATTCTGACCGCTGGCTCAAGGTTGTTGCCTCAAAAGCCGGTCAAGACGCCTTCAACCCAATCAAGGGTTCCATTCCTGCCCGCACCGACGCTGACGTTTCCCTTTATGATGATTATCAAAAGGGGGCCATTTCTGATTTCAACAAGTCCACCTACATGTACCCCAGTATTGTTCACGGCAGCGGTATGCCTTCTTCATTCAAACTTAAACTTAATGATATTGTCGACAACTTCGTTCAAACCCAGGATATCAATAAAGCCGCCGTGGCCATTGTCAATCAAATCCAATCCACCCTGCCCGAATTCACCAAGGTTTGGTCTCTCGAATAGGTAGGATTGAAGATGAGTAGTATCAAAAATCGCCTCGTTTTCTACTTCAGCAGCATCATTTGTCTGCTCCTAATTCCTCTGGTTTGTCTGTTAATTAATTATTACCTCCAATCCCGCTATCAAAAAACGCTCGAGGCGGTTTCCATCGAGTATCAGGTCTCAGGGTCGCTAAACAATCTGGTCGTTTCATTCGGATCTTTTCTTAAAAATCCCCAAGACGGTAAGGCCTCTCAGGACTATCTTCTCCAAAAACAAAACGTCAATAAACTTATCTCTAAACTCCCCCGCTCTTCGTCCAATTCAGACATTGCCAAGCGCATTGAAAGCACGGTGGGGTTTGTCGTCGAATATTGTGATAAGGCCATTGATAGCAGTAAAAGGGGAGATTTCAGTCAGACTACTGAAATTCTGGAACAAATAAATCGCGGCAACAACAGTGTTAAGCAAGACACCTCCGACTTGATTTTTTCTGAACTTGAAAAATCGCTATCCGAGCAACGAACCCTTCAAACCGTCATCAATATCGGTTGGCTGGTCGCCTTCCTGATAATAATTACGGTCATATCCACCAGCGTCTATCTGGCAGTTTTTTGGTCAAACAGCATTACCAGGCCCCTCATAAAGCTCTCCAATCTTGCCACCGGCATCACCCGGGGCAATCTTCAGTCAAATGTCGACAAAGAACTATTGGACATGCAAGACGAAATCGGCAGCCTTTCTACCTCCTTCAATCTCATGGTTTCCCGCCTTCGTAGTCAAATCACCGAATTGGATAATTCCAATAAAGCCATTGAGCAATCAAAAAAGGAACTAGAACAACAATCATCCAGCCTTCAACAAATGAATGAGCTGATGACCGGAAGGGAACTAAAAATGATCGAACTCAAAAACGAAATCGAATCCCTAAAACGACAGATTCCTACTGTAAATTAATATCATTACCCTCAGGTCATTATTAAATTCTCTTCTCAGATTTTGGTCTAAAAATTCTAAACAATCACCCCCCTCTTCCCGCTGGGCAAAATACCTGACCATAAGTAAGTCAATCCCACCAGAATCCTTATGCCCAACTCAGTTAAATTAGTTCGTTTCGGTCTTAATTTCGTCCATATACACCACTTCCCAAACGTGACCATCAGGATCCGCAAATCCCCAACTGTACATCCAGCCCTGATCATCCGGTTTTTTGTGTGTCGTACCCCCGGTTTTAAGAGCTTTATGTACCATTTCGTCAACTTGTTGCCGGCTTTTGGCCGACAACGCCACAATCACCTCTGTCGCTTTTGTAGCATCGCTTATTTTTTTATTAATAAAGGTCTTAAAAAACTTCTCCGTCAGCAACATCACGAATATATCCTCCCCCACAATCATGCAGGTAGCCTTATTATCCGTAAACTGCGGATCAAACGAAAATCCTAAACCTGCAAAAAACTCAACTGATCTTTTAAGATCCTTAACCGGCAAATTGACAAATATTTTAGTGCTCATCGATTATTTTGCGTTTTTATCTGGCTGGTGAACACCGAAAGTATTTCCTTCGGTATCCACAAAATAACCTTGCCAGGCTATCCCGGGTAACGCATACTTCGACAACGCCACCGCTCCCCCACCGGTCACAATTTTTTCAGCATACTTATCAAAGTCATCCACCTCGATCGTACACACATAGGCATTTGTTCCAAATCCGGTAGGTGGAAGTTCAGCTGGGCGAGGCAGTAACCCGCCGTTTATTCCCGGCTCTTTACTGCCCTTACCGGCCGTCATAATCATCCAATACTCCTGTTTGTTCCACTGTTCAAACTTCCAACCAAAAACGTCCTCATAAAACTTCATCGCCCTTACGGGATTATCTGCTTGAATCTCAAAATGAACAACTCTATTCATAATTAAACAATTTAAAAAATAAATATAAGTCTATACCAATTCTGCTCACAATCTCATTTATTTTCTGTGAGAATTCATACAGCCATTAAACCTGAGTCTTGTTACCAGGCAGAAAGTGCTAAGTATGCCGTCACCAAAGGCAAGCTTCTTGTTCCTGGAGGCTCGCCGTATATCTGAAAACAATCGTTGCAAATATCCCCCAAACCTGGCAACACAACCGGAGTTACTATAACTAGTGCCTCATCTGTAGCCTGATCTCCTGGCCCATATCCGCAGGCGTGGGAGGTAATCTTCCCCCACCGATGCTCTGTACGTTCTCCGTCACAAATCTCAGGCAATTCACTCTCTCGATCTTTCATTATAGCCCTGAGTTATACCACCACTATCATTCTTGGGCAAATCCCCGTTTGTCCGATCTGGGTCAATTGTTATCAAGATACTGCTTTACAAAAAAAAGTCCCAGCTGGGTTCTCTCGTCAAGTATGTCTCCGTTCATCACCATTTTCATTACTTGATCAAAGGGTATTTCCTCAATCTGTATTTCTTCGTCGTCCTCATCATGAGAAAAGTCCACCTTTTTTACATTTAAGGCCAAATACAGATATCCCATATTCTTCACAATCCCATTTAATGGCCAATACTTTCCCAGTTCAATCCATTCTTCACTTGTAGCATGAACCTCTTCTAGCATCTCTTTTTTTGCCGTTGCCAAAGGACTCTCCGTAGGCAACTGGATGGTGCCGGATGGTAACTCAACACTTTCTTCTTCAATGGGATAACGCCATTGCCTAGTCATCAGAATGTTTCTCTCTGGGGTTAGTGGCACCATCACTACGTGTCCCCTACCTTCGAGAACCATGTACCGGCTTTCTGTTCCCTTTGGTGTCAAAATAATATCGTCACGGAATTTGTATCCATACTTATTCTCGTACAAAACTCTCTTCTGAATTGTTTTCCAGGGATTTCTCATTTT
>Ga0156507_114_pt1 | contig 19484 bp, 22 predicted proteins | sample RifOxyB1_FD_110654 | JGI IMG/M metagenome (GOLD analysis project Ga0156507, IMG submission 110654) | Candidatus Amesbacteria bacterium RIFOXYB1_FULL_44_23
TTTGCCAGAGCCGCCTTCGGAGGAGAATATGTGGCCGAACCGGCGGTGTTTCAGTCCCTGACGGATCTTACGGTGTGGCAAGCGACAGCCAGTGAAACGGTAAGAATTGAAAGCCGATAACAAATATGAAGTTAATTAATAAACCAGCAGTCTTAATTTTGATGGGAGTAATATTTGCGGCCTGGCCGTTAATGCCTCTTAGAGAAAAGGTCAAAGGACTAAGTACTGACACTCCATCAAGAATAATGGGGCTAATCATGCCGCATCACGAACTGGCGTCGGAAATGATGATCAGAACGGTCGAGAAAGTTACCACCGCAACCCCCGGGATTGAATACGTAGTGGTACTGTCTCCAAACCATTTCAAACCGCAAAGTGAAACTTTCACTTTGACCAAAACTTTGAAAGACTTTGCTATTGCCTCACAAATAATCGATCAGATAAGGGACGTCGGACCGAAAATGATTTTTGATCAACAACTTCTGGAAGGCGAACATGGATTATTTGTACCCATGTCTTTTTTACGACCCGGATATCCGACGGCACAATTTATTCCGATAGCAATCTCTCCGTATTTCAGCACCGAAAAACTGCAAAAAATGGCCAGGGCGTTAAGCGAAGTTCTGCCGGAAGAAACTTTGTTTGTGGTAAGCACTGATTTTTCGCACGGACAAATGTTGGAGCAAGCCCAAGCGTTTGACACCCAAACTGTGGCGGCAATTCAAAATTTTGACCTGGACAGACTGCTGGAGTTCGGGGATACCAATCTGGACTGCCCGGCCTGTGTGGCCGTACTATTATATATAGGGCAAATCAGGGAAGCTGACAGCTTTGAGCAGTGGGAAGAGAGCCATGGAGCCTTAATTACCGGAAATCCCCTACTAAACGGAACCAGTTATGTGACCGGAGTTTTTAAGTCTAAGCCACGATAAAACGGCGGTAGATTTTGATAACTTCAAACCAGAGAATACTTGCCAGGCCGGCACCAAAAGCGATTAAAATTTCAGTGGTAGTTAAGGAAGTAAAGTGGAACAATTCACGCGTGACCGGTTGCGAGAGAATTGCCAGTAAAGCAATACTGGTAGACCCCAGAATCCAGTAGAGAGCTTTATTTTTGCTATTTATTAAGGTGGAAATTAAAGTTCGGGAACGGGACAGGTCGGAAACAATTAAAAGCAAATTGGCAAAGACCATGGTGGTAAAGGCGATTGTTCTGATTTCCAGATCGTTTTTACTCAGGATGATAGAGCCCAAATACACTACCAGGACTACTGCTAAAATGCTGATCCCCTGAACTACACCAATTAAAATATTGCTGCGACTAAACAAAGACTCGTTAAGCGGACGGGGAGGTCTACTCATGATCCTGGTTTCTTCAGTCTCGGACTCAAAGACCACCGAACAAGCCGGATCAATAATCAGTTCCAGAAAGGCGATGTGGGCCGGAAGCAAAACAACCGGCAGATTAAAGGCCAGAGGAACGAGTGACAGGCCGGCGATGGGAACATGGACAGCAAAGATATACGAAACGGCTTTTTTGAGATTATCAAAAATCCGGCGGCCCATACGAACTGCGGTGACTATTGAGGAAAAATCATCATCCAAAAGCACGATGTCGGCTGCTTCTCTGGCTACATCTGTTCCCCTTTGGCCCATGGCGATGCCGATATGGGCGGCTTTGAGCGCCGGAGCATCGTTTACCCCGTCGCCGGTCATGGCCACAATTTCATTATTCCTTTTGAGAGCATTTACTATTATTAATTTCTGCTCCGGAACCACTCTGGCAAAAATGTTTACGGTCTTAATTTGCTCGCTTAAGGCAGCTTCGCTTAATTGTGATAATTCCTGACCGGTAATAACGTTTTGAGAATTTTGTAATCCGATTTCATTGGCAATGTACTGAGCGGTGCCGGAATAATCTCCGGTAATCATAATCACCCGCATTCCGGCGGTGTAGCATTCCTTTAAAGAATGAGCCACGCTGGGTCTGACGGGATCGGAAAAACCTAAAAGACCCAGAAATTTAAATTTAAATCCGTGCTGGCCTGAAGGAAGTTTGTCGTGAGTAAAAGTTGATCTGGCTACGCCGATAAGGCGCAATCCCCGACTGGCCAATTCGGAAATCTGTTTTTCCAATTGTTTTTTTTGAGACGGAGTGAAGTGACAAAGTTCGGCGATGGCTTCCGGAGCCCCTTTGGCGGCAATTTCAAAGTTTTTCGAATCAGGTGACTGCCAAACCCGGGAAATGGACAGTAAATGCTGGGAAAGCGGGTATTCTTTTTTAAGCTGCCAATCGGTATGGAAATGGCCGGCATCGGTTAAATATTTTTTGCTGGAATTTAAAATTGCTTTTTCGAGCGGATCGAACGGGTCATTCTGGCTGGCCAGAACAGAATATTCCAATAAGGAATGATAGGCCTCGGGAATGGAAGAAGCATTTTCCAAATCGTGATATTTGCCCTGGGTATAAAGACCGCTTAAGGCAATCTGATTCATGGTAATAGTGCCGGTTTTGTCGACACACAAAACGGTGGCGGCTCCCAAAGTTTCGATGGCGGCTGTTTTTCGGGTAAGAACTTTGTGTTTGGACATGCGCCAAGCTCCGAGAGTAAGAAAAATTACTAAAATGACGCTGAATTCTTCGGGAAGCAAAGACATGGCCAGCGTCAGACCGGACAACAACCCTTGGGTCCAATCAGAACGAACAATTCCATAAACTCCGACGACGATTAAACACAGGACGAAGCCAAATAGAGCAAATTTTTTGACAATGTCCCGGGTTTGCTTTTTTATTAATGTATCCTCATCCTGAATCGTTTCCAAAGATTTGCCGATTTTGCCCATCTGAGTTTTGGGGCCGGTAAAAACAGCCTTAACGGCAGCATGTCCCTGAGTAACCAAAGTCCCGGAATACACAAACGGAGTATTTTCCCCTCCGGGGTGAGTATCCATCGGAGTATCAGTGTCACCGGCCGTCTTTCTAACCGGCAATGATTCGCCTGTAAGCAGCGACTCGTCGACTAATAAATTATTGGCTGACAAGACCACACAGTCGGCGGGAACCCGATCCCCTTCGCGCAAAATCATAACGTCCCCCGGAACTACTTCCCGGCCAGGAATGCGAATACGTTCTCCCCCTCTTATGACCAGGGCCCGGGGACTGCTTAGATTCTTAAGGGCCTCTAAAGCTTTTTCGGTTTTTCGTTCCTGATAGTAGGTAATGCCGATAACCAAAACTATGCTGGCCAACAACATTGACGCATCCGACATTTCGCCTAAAAACAAATATATGATGCCTATGTTCAGAAGCAAAAATAACATCGGCTCCTTGAAGATGTTGATTAATATTGAAAACCAACTTTGGGCTTTTTGAGAAGGAAGTTCGTTAGGACCGCTCGCTTTTAAGCTGGCAGCTGCCTCGCTTGTTGTTAATCCAACCAAATGCAGGTAGTCGTCGGATGAATCCATGTGCTACCAATATATCAGAAGAGGCCGTGAGAGTTGAAGCATTGAGTGTATTTTTTGTCTTCATGACCGATGTGTCCTAACCACCAATCCTCGAGAAAATCCAAAAGTTTATATGAAAAAACAAAATCGGGTGTCGTTTCGATATCTTTAATAAACTGAGCCATTTTTTGTTCATACTGCCGGTGCTGACTTTGGTGCTCGTCTTTTTGGTCATAATTGAATTGGTCAAAATACTTTTCCTCGGCTGCAAAATGATACTGAGCATAGTTAATCAATTCCTGGAGCACGTTTTTGGAAGTTTCTTTGGTATCAGCTTTGGCGATGGAACTATACAAGCTGTTTAACAACGAAAATATCTTCTGATGATGAGCATCCAACTCTTTGACTCCGACAGAATTTTTTGATGTCCAAACAAGGAGGGTCACTTATGTCAGTATGATAATTTCAGGCCAAAAAAGTCAAGTATGCGAACAAGTAACCGGATTAAGGGGTTGGAATTTTTGACTGAAGTGGCAGGTGCGAGGGTCGGAACAGGAGTCGGAGAATAGTCCCGGACAGGATCCAGGGCCTTTTGGCTTAACAAATAATCTGACGGGTTGAGCCAGCGCAAATTAAGAGCTGAGACGCTGGTCTCATAACCCTTATAATATGACCCCACTCCCCTGTAGATGCCAAAGTGAAGATGTTTGCGTTCTCCTGCCGTATCCGCACTAAAAGCACTACCCAAAAAAGCCAAGCGTGACCCGGCGGCAACCTGAGAACCCAGCTTGGGTAAACCGGATTGTTGTAAATGGCCATACAGGGCAACCAGATTGTCTCCTTCCAGCTTTTGCAGAATCAGACCCCCGTATCCGGACATGAATCCTGAATAAATGATTTGGCCCGAGGAAACGGCATAAACCGGAACGGGTTGGTTAAGCTCAGAAGGTGAAGCTTCCAAATCGATTCCGGCATGATAACCCAAAAACTGGTTAGGAAAAATATCTTCCTTTCCGACATAATCTTTTCTTTCAAAATATTGACCAAACGACTTAAGTGACTGACGACCGGAAAAGTCCGAGACAGGATAATACCAGCTCTGGGCGGCTAAGGTTGATTGGGGGAAAAATGAGATGAGAAAAATAAAAACAAGAAATTTATTCATAACAAAAATTATACCTGAGAGATGTCGGGGGTCTGATATACTGGGAATATGACGCTTGAGGAAGCAGAGAAACGGTTGAAAATTATTGAGGACAGAAATAAGCGGGTCGAAGTTGATAAAGCCTGGGAAACCAGCGGGTTTCGTAAACTACTACTGATAACATTCACCTATTTAAGTATCGGGTTGTACATGTGGGCGGTAGGAATTGACAGACCGTGGCTGAACGCAGTTATCCCCTCCCTGGGCTTTTTACTTTCGACATTGACTCTGCCAATATTTAAAAATTGGTGGATAAATAACAATAGAAAGATAAAATAATGAACATAAACAAAGATTGGCATTTATCCAACAAAATGCCAAAAAATCCAACAATTGATCAGAGAATTGAGTGGCATTTGGCACATGCTAAAAACTGCACCTGCCGACCGCTACACGGAAAAATCCTGGAGGAAATTAATAAACGAGGATTGAAAGTTTAGTATATTCCCATAAATACAAAAATAGGAAAGTTCCCCAATTGGAAAAGCTATTTTGGTTTAAAATAACTGAAATGAAACAAATTGTCTTTGTAACCGGAAATCAACTAAAAATACTGCACGCCAATGAAGTGCTGAATAAGTTCGGATACGAAGTGGTGCAGAAAAAGGCGGAACTGATTGAACCCCGGGAGGAAGATCCAGAAAGGGTCGTTATTGAAAAAGCCACACAGGCATTTGAAGTGTTAAAAACGCCATTGATAGTAGAGGATTCGGGAATATTCATTGCCGCCTTAAACGGATTTCCCAAAACCATGGTCAAGTTTGCGGAAAGCACGATAGGAATTTCCGGAATTCTGAAATTGATGGAGGGAAAAGATGACAGATCGGCAGAATTTCGACAAAGTCTGGCCTATATGTCTTCTGAGATGTCAGCTCCAAAAGTATTTTCATACGTAGACGGCGGATATAGAGTGGCGGAAAAAATCCAAGACGGGGAAAACAGTTATTTTGAGTTTAATAAAATTCTGATTCCCCCCGGAGAAAATAAAACCCTGAGTACTTTTTCCAAAGAGTGGTGTGCAAAAAGAGACGCGCAAGCAAACAAAGGAAACATTCATTACGAGCAACTGGCCAGATGGCTTGATAGCCTTTGAATTTCTTTGGGCGAGACATGAAATCCCAGGGGCAGAAATAAAACGCTGCGGGAACTGCTCCACGGAGTATCGGTAAATTTAGCCCAAACCGGAATTCGAAGCGAATGCAGGCGGGAGACAATTTTTTCCGGATGCAAAGCAGTCAATCCCAGAGGAAAAACGTGCATCTGGGGGTAGTCGTTCTTGGGCACCGATACTTTGAAAAATAAAGGATTTTTGTATAAAGATGAAAGGTTAGATTTGTAATACTGAATTTGTGATGATTTAAGGCCGGCAATTTTTTTGTAGTTTAAACGGCTGATAAAAGGCAAAAACACCGGCAAACCGGCGCGGGGGACGAAACTGTCACCGATAATCTCGTCGTGGATTCTAAGAAGTTTCTCGTGGGCAAAAACCGCAAGTGAGGATGAATTAATCAGAAAACTGATTTTGAGAACCAAGCGAAAAATAAAATAATAAAAAAATGAGCGAATTTGGTAAAAAGAAAGATGGTTTGAAGGAGCCGGGTAATTAATAAAATCAGAGAAGGCAAATAAGCGGCTGCCGGGAAAAGGAGAAACTTTGCGCAAACTGTCGATAACTACCTGGCGAGGATGAAAAAGGCGGACTGATCCCGGGTCAACTAAACGATGGACACTGTCTTCGATAATTACGGCATTGTTTGGCAGATCCTTGACCCAAGAAGTATCAATCACCAGGTTTGAAGTGAGACCACAAGCGTGGAAGATGATCACTATATCCGGACGAAAAAGCCAGAGGAATTTTTTGAATTTGCTGACCGAGATTTGGAAATCGGAGTCCAGCGGGTAATAAGTATATTTGTGCCCGCGCAAAATTAAATTGTCCAAGACATCAGAACAGTAAAAATCGGGTACTAATAAGTGCAGTTTTTTGCCGGGAGGAAACTTGTGGTTAATCAAATCCCATAAGCCATCTTCAAAGGAATGGTAATACAACATGGTGAGTGTTTTGGGAACAGAAGCAGGCTGTCTTTGTAAAAACGGCAAAAGCCACGGTTGGTAGTAGTTAAGCATAGTCCCGATTAAGAGGGGTTAATCAAGATTCTTCTTCAGGAGGGGGAGGCAGAAATTCTTCACCGTTTCCTGACGGAGTGTAGCCGGCCTTAAGCCATTCGACATATGTGCAGCCTGTGGCTTGTCTTTTGGCTTTGTCCCAACCGGCTGTTGAGCATTTTTTCATCTTCTTTCCGGCTGCAGTAGTGTACAAAACCAACGGCGATTGGCATTTGGGACAGGTTTCATCCAAGGGCTCGGAGGTGCCATTTATCCATTCGATGAAGTCGCAACCAGTGGCTTTTTTGGCTTCTTTGTCCCAACCGCCGGTGCTGCATTTTTTCATTTTTTTACCAAAGCGGGTGAAGCTTAAAACCAAAGGAGCTCCGCACTTGGGGCAATTTTCATCGAGAGTTTTAGGTTCAATCGGCAACCATTTAACATATTCGCAGCCTTCGTTTTTTTTAGTAGTTTTGTTCCAGGAGCCAGCCGAACAGCGCTGAAGCTTGCGACCGGTAGCGGTTTCGGTTATTTCCCCCAAGGGAGAGCCACACTTCGGACACACTGAATCATCGGTCATAAAAGTAATACTAACATAACTAGTCAGTAAGGAAAACAGTTGCAATCGGTAAATTATTGGGTATACTGAGGTGGAGACATGAAGAATCAGAAACTGATAATAATGGGGGTGGTGGCACTTTTGGTGATACTGGGACTGGGAGGACTTGTGATGTCCAAATCAAATAAAACTTCGGTGGCTGTGAACTCCGGAAACGGACAAACAACGGTTGTGACAACCGAGGACTCCAAAATGTCGATTGCTGACCTGATGGGCAAGGGCGGAAATGTGAAATGTTCGTACCAGGCCAGCGGCACTGACTCCGGTTCAATGTCAGCCCTAGTGTACCTGTCAGGCAAAAAAATGCGAGTCGAATCATCCGGCACCAACCCGGATGGCGAAGCTTATGAAAGCAAAATGGTTTCCGATGGTGAGTTTGTATACGTATGGAGCGATAAGGAAAAAACGGGGATGAAGATCGCCACCGACGCTTCGACCGGTTCGACTGACGCCTGGAAAGGCCAAGCCTCTTACATTAACCCGGAACAAAAAGTTGACTATAAATGTGACAGCTGGAACGTAGACGAGGCGGTATTTACCCTGCCAACCGACGTCAAGTTCACCGATTTGTCCGCGATGCAAAAAACCCAATGTTCGGCCTGCGACTCCTTAAGCGGAGAGCAGAAAGCAAGTTGTAAAGAGGCAATGGGCTGTGAATAGTGATAAAGTTGAGAAGTGAGGTTTCTGAGGGTACTTCTGATTCTCGTTTCGATACTGGTTTTGGTGTCAGCTGCCGGGTGGGTGGCCTGGCAAAAAGGGGTGCTAGAGATTGATACCCAAAATTTTCAGGTTAAATTTGATTGGTCCAAATTTAATGTTTACGATCTATTTGACGGCAAACGAAACGTAAAATGCGCCTACACTTCCCAGTCGGGATCGGGAGCCGGGACGGCTGATATCTATGTTTGGGGGAAAAAAATCTACGCCCACTATGTGGGAACCAATTCAGGCGGAAACAAAAACGAAAGTTACATGATTGTGGGTGATAAGAACATTTATGCCTGGACTGACCCGGATTCCCCGGGGGTAGTAATGCCGGCTGACGGGCGGGAAGCTCAACTGACTCCGCCGGAGGACGGGGAAGGATTTACGTGCGAGCGGTGGATGCCGGATAAGAAAATGTTTGAGCCGCCGACAAACATCAGGTTTGTAGACTATAAACTGATGGAGGATCCGGATTGCGGAGCCTGTGAGTACCTGATGGGAGAACAAAAGGAAGACTGCCGAAGGCTGGCCAAGTGTGAAGTGAACTGATTCTACTAATTTTTACCAAGATATCCTAATATTTACTCAGGAGAGGGTATTTCAACGGAGATGACTGACAAAGCGAAAGAATTACTGGCCGAATTGGAAAAAATCAAAGCGATTCTGGAAGCCATACCGGAAGATCAGGCTGCAGAAATACGACTGACCCGGGAATCGATAAAAAGTTCAGCCGCCCACCTTAATAACAATGATAACTTCATTATGATCGAGGATTGGCTGGAAGTATTGGTAAATGAGGGCAAGAAGGCATTAGAAATATTTAATAAACAAGGCAACCTGCTTGCCGTTGAACTGCTTCTGCCCAGACGGCAGGAGATTTATCAAACCATATCCGACCATCCCCAATGTTCTTTTGAATTCATAAGCCGCAGGTTTTTGTCGGTAAACATAAAAACCCTGCAATATGATTTGGCACAATTGATAAAGAAAGGACGGGTGAGGAAATTAGGTGTGACTAAGGGATCGGTGTACGAAGTTATTCGGTGACCACCAGGGTACCCACTTGGCCATTTTGACGATGCTGACCGACCGAGCAATAGAACTCAAAGGTTCCGGCTTTGTCAGCTACAAATTCTACTGAATTTGTTTCTCCGGATTTGGTAACCGGCATTCTGACATTCAACTCATCGATAACGAAATCATGCATCATGCTGACGCTGTTGATGACGACCTTGACTTTGTCTCCCTTTTTAACTGAGATGACATTGGGTTTGAAATAGAAGCTGCCGGCTTCCAACTCAAAGGTCTTGACCTGGGAATCGGTCATTTGCGGAGCGGTTGTGGCTGAGGGGATATCCGAAGACATGGTCGAAGAGGACTTAGTTTCGGAAACCATCACATCCTGACTGCTATCTTTTTTGGTCAGAAAAAATCCAACAACGACCAGTAAAGCAACGATTGCTAATGAAACCGGCAACAGCATTGGCATCGGTTTATTGTCATTTGCCGGTGTTAGTTTTTCTTCCATCGGTATACAATACATACAAAGTTTATTTATGACAAGTACATACTTGATAGTAAGTATGATACTTACTTGTAACTATGGAAAAACCGGCTCAACACCCTGCTAAAATTACATTAAAGTGTCTGAATGTTAAAACAACCCTGGACGTAATCGGGGGGAAATGGAAACCGTTGATTTTGTTTCTTTTAAAAGACGGGCGGATAATGCGTTTTTCGGAACTACTAAAATCGATTGAAGGCATAACCCAAAAAATGCTGGCTGAACAATTGCGGGAACTGGAGAAAGATGGCCTGGTCAACAGAAAAGCCTATCCGGTAATCCCGCCGAAAGTGGAATATTCGATGACTGAATTCGGCCAAACATTAATCCCGATTTTTATATTGATGGATCAGTGGGCAAGAAAGTACAGCCCGCAAAAATAGTTACGCCGTTAAAAAGTGCCGACTAAAGCTTTTCAACAATGGGTGTACTAAGGATGTCATTGTTGGTAGATTGACTCACGCAATCTCTCTACTATTTAAAAGAGTTACTAACAGATTATTATCAACCGGATAACTGATATACTACAAATATGCTACATCCGAATTTTGTGATAGTTGGGACTCTTATTGGTGCGATTGGATCATTCGCTTATCTAATTGATACTGTAAAAGGAAAAGTGAAGCCCAACAGGGTTTCTTTTTTGCTTTGGTCAATAGCTCCCTTCATCGCATTTGCGGCTCAAATGAAACAAGGGGTTGGAATAGAATCGCTCATGACATTTAGTACTGGATTTCTACCGTTCTTAATTTTTGGAGCGTCATTTGTTAACAAAAAAGCTGAATGGAAGTTGACAAAGTTTGATCTTTTGTGCGGTGTTCTCTCGTTGGTGGGGTTAGTATTATGGTTGATCACTCAGTCGGGAATATAGCTATTGCATTCAGCATTATTGCTGATGGGCTTGCAGCGATTCCCACAATCGTAAAGGCGTACAAGTACCCCGACACTGAGATGGCATGGCCTTGGATAGCAACTGCTTTTGGTGTTGTACTTACTCTGTTTACACTCACTGAGCTTACTTTCGCAAACTCTGGTTTTATCATCTACATTCTTTTAGTCAACACTTTAATATTTGGTCTTGTTCAATTCAGGGTGGGTGAGAGTTTTGACTTCAAAAAAATACAAACGAAGATTGGCTAAGAAGCAGGTACTACTTCAAACACGCTTTTTTCTGCAGATTTTTCGCCTCGAAGTTGTAATTTTTCTTTTAATGATTCCATTGTTGTTTTTGCTTCCTCAGTTGGTGCCAACTCATTTGTCTTAGCCTTGTCCTCATAGTCTAGTGATACTGAAAGTTTTGATATTTTTTCTTCCTCAACAAACATACCTGCCGTTACTTCATCTATAAGCTTGCCAAGTGTTTTGTTTTTAGTTGACTTGATTTTTTTGATCTCATCGTCCAAATCAATCTTATCTTCCCAGCTACGTACCCCTTGATTCACAAGGTATTCCGCTGTTGACTTAATTGACCCTTTAAGAATTGTAATGTCGGTAAAAATGTCTTCTGTGGATTTGTCTTTGGGAAGTTTATGAATTTGAAGCCTCTTCTCTTGAAGTTCTTTCTCGCAGATTTTATTTAGTTTTGTCTCAATATTGTCGCCAGACGAATCTCCATCGAGTAGGGCAACAATTTCCCTACCCTCTGAAAGCATTAACTTTGCCATAGCCACATAGTTATCTGAGCTTCCAGCATCAACAATGCTCAGGTCATTCAGATCTATATCAATTTTCCCCAAAGTTTTTAGCCGCTTGATGCAACTTAGGATGTAAATTACGTCGGACGGACCCTCAGTGAGCAATGTTTTTTCTGCGATTAAAAAGTTATTACTTAGCAATATCCCAAGAGACTCTCGGACGGACTTCCAATTTTTTAAAAACGGTTTTTGATCAATTTTGGTACCACTCTCAGTCTTACTAATTACTTTGTTTCGATTCGGGTAGTTCTTGTTAATCAAGAACAATGAATGGGTAGTATATACAAGCTGTGCGTCATCAGAAATGATTTCGAATGACCGCTGCAGATCTAGTTGGGCATGAGGATGGAGGTATGTACCAGGTTCGTCAAACAGGTATATAAACTTGCCTTTATTGTTCTGAGTTCTTGCTAATATCATCATTGAAATCAGAAAATATGTCTGAAAACCTGACGACCTCAATGATGGTCGAGTATATCTACCTTTGACTGACGGATCTTTTATTTTAATTTCAATGTGATCTCCATTATTTCCGACATGTTTCAAACTCCAGGTTAAGTTTTTGCCTTGATTCCACTTGTCATTGAGAATTTTCGTTAACCGGTCTGATGCCTCGTCTAATAACTTAGAAGTAGTATCGTTCTCAATAAACACAGCGTCGCGGTTTTCCCATAACCCAGCCAACATAAAGATGCCCTGCATGAACTCAAATTTTGCAGTAGTTAATTCGGCAAGGTTGACCCTATCAATTAAATTGGTTTTAGGAGCTTCAAACAGCTCTACCCGAGGCCTGAGTGTGAGTAGTTCTGTCTCTTTCTCCTCAGGTATTTTTACAGGAGTACTAAGTACTCTTACTTTACTGGTTGCACCAACCCCTTCACGGTAAAAGATGAGTTCATAATCGCTGTTTGTGGCGAAGTATGCTGGTTCGGGAGGGGCTTTTTCTGGTATGGGGTCGATGGGTGGAAAGTCAGTTGCTTTTTTATCCCCTGATTCTTTTTCAGTAGTTTCCTGTTTAATTTCCTGATACTTATCGAGAAACTCTTTGTCTACAGCAAAATGCCATTGCACCTTAACTGCATCGGTTACTGGGAGATCCCAGTTTCTGTCTTCCTCTGTAACTGGGCAGTCATCATTCAAACATTTGATGGCATCGAGAATATTGGTTTTGCCATGGTCATTTGCACCTATTAAAACGTTAATCCTAGGATCAAGAACTACTTCTTCAGACTTTTGGATCGAACGAAACCCAGTAATAATTACTCGTGTTAATCTCATAGCATTACATTAAATTGATTCACATTGAACCAGAAAATACGCCAGGTGTCGCACGATTCTTGATATAATGTTGCTGGTTTTATGACTGATCAACCAACTATCGTTATTCCTGAAAAAATTAAAGTACAAATGCAAATGCAAGCGTACCTTGATAGGTCAGTTGATTACTACATTTTTGCTCGCAAATCGGTCATGCTTGGTGTGGTACCTGTTGGAGGAACTCTCTTCCATATTGCAGTGGAAATGCTTCTACACGCTGGGTTATCGGTTAAATATAGCCAGACAGACCTAGAGAGAAAATTTTCCAAGCACGAACTACCAGTGATGTGGTTGGAGTTTAAGTCCTTATTTTCGGGAGCGAAACTGTCTGGTTTTGACAAGTTTGTGAATCACCATAGACAGTGGAAAGAGCTGAGATACCCCAAGAGCAAATCGAGTGCATCAACCATATTCTTTGGTCGTACCAAACCAGACCCTGAAGTTATGAAGAGAAACATGGCGAACTTCCCTCAATGCAAGATTCAGCTTGAGATAAACCTTGAGGAAATGGATGAGTTTATTATGACAATTATTCATGCTATCGGTATTAACCCTGATCATATTAAGATCCATCTGCAACGAAGTGCTGAATTGTTGGACATGTATCTAGTTGAAAACCTACATCCGTTATTTAGCAAGGATCCAGTAGTTAATTCTACCTCCATTCTTCTGTGATTTGAGTAACATCCGCTACGAATAGGCGTACACTTGCACCCGAATATCAAAGCGTTGGAATGTCAGGTTGAGACGTTTAAAATAGCTTGTGAGACTGTTCCATTCTTGATACATTACGTTCACTTCACTTGCTGACCGATCATGACCGGATTGAGCTGGATGTTTTGAGCCGTGACACTGCCATCTGGATTAACTGATCCGAATACCACTACTGAAATGCCCAACTTTAAGTCGGCGCTGGTCGCGGTTTCAGCTTTATTAATGTTGGTATTGTCAGTTAAGAGAATGATTTTGCTACCACCATCAGCTAGTTTGACGGTAATTGATTTCTCGTCTGCGGAAACAATTTCACCCGAAACAGGACGAAAACCATTTCTGATTCCCGAACCCATCTGACCTGACTGGACGACTCCTCCTGTTTGAAAAGTCCCACCAGGACGCATCATGAACTGACGATTTGAAAATGCCTGGGACTGCTGATATTTAGTACCGGCAAAAAACCCTACTGCTCCGGTCACTATTACAGCCAAAACTAATATGATTATATTTTTAGACATTAATTATCACCTCCTTTAAACAAATATTTATTCATAACGTAAAGCAACAATTGGTTCTAAATCAGAAGCCCGTTTGGCCGGATACCAGCCAAACAAAATTCCGATGGCAGCGGAAACGATAAAGGCCAGAAAAATTGAACTAATTGAGATAACAAAGCCGGAACTGGTAACTTTAGAAATGACAAAGGAAGTGGCCACACCAAAAACTATACCCACGACTCCCCCGGTAAAGGTGAGAATGACCGACTCGGTAAGAAATTGAGTGACGATGGTTTTTTTTCTGGCTCCGAGAGCTTTACGAAGACCAATTTCTCTGGTGCGTTCGGTAACGGTAACTAACATGATGTTCATAATTCCGATACCGCCCACCAAAAGCGAAATGGCGGCAATTCCTGATAAAAGAGTAGTGAAGGTTTGAGTGGCCGAAGAAATGGTATTAATCATGTCCTGCTGGGACATAATGGAAAAATCGGCTTGTGAGGGATCTGATAATTTGTGGCGGGATAAGAGAAAATAGCCAACCTGATCCTGGGCTTCTACCATCATGTCCGCGCTTTGAGCTTCAAGGGCGATACTATTTACATAGTTCTGGCCGAGTAATAATTTTTGAGCGGTGGAAATGGGGACATAAACGGCATCGTCAGCATTATTAAATCCAGTGCCCCCTTTGGCGGCTGTTACCCCAATGACCGTATAAACCTGGCCACTGATGCGAATCGTTTTGCCAACGGCTTCGGCGTTTTCGCCAAATAAATCAGTGACTGTGGTCGGACCTAAAACGGCTACTTTAGTCATACTATCGACGTCTCTTTGGGTAACAAAATTTCCGGAAGCGATTTCTACTTTGTGTACGGAAGTGTACTGGGGGACCACTCCCTGAATAGTAGTATTGGTGTTTGAACTGGCTGTTGTTACCTGACGCCGGGAAGAAACTTCTGGGGAGACGGATTTAATGGTAGTAATTTGGTCTGAAGAGGCAATGGCTTTCGCGTCATCCAAAGTCAGGGTGGTGCGACCTCCGGCTTCGCCTCTGACTACACCTTGGGTCATGGAACCAGGCATGATGGTCAGCATATTCGAGCCCAGCGACTCAATGCGTTCGGTAATGGATTTTTGACTGGCCTGGCCTAATGACATCAGTGCGATAACGCTACCTATGCCGATGACGATGCCTAAAATAGCCAGTCCGGTACGGGTTTTATTTAGAGTCAGGGTGCCGAAACTTTCTTCGATAATTTCGAGTAAATTCATCATACTTTTAGTTTGGAAAAGCGTCTTTTGGAAACCGGATGATCGGATTCCAGCTTTCCGTCTCTAATAAATAAAATGCGTCTGGCATGATCGGCGATGTCCTGCTCATGGGTGATCATAATTACAGTGTGACCTTCGGAGTTTAATTTTTGAAAGATGGCCATAATCTCTTCGGCCTGAGCGGTGGCGATATTTCCAGTGGGTTCGTCAGCTAAAATAATGGTCGGGTTTAAGGACAAACTTCTGGCGATAGCCACTCTTTGCTGCTGGCCACCCGAGAGTTGGTTTGAAGTGTGATACATGCGGTCTGACAAACCCACCCGGGTTAATAACTCAATGGCCGAACTGAGTCTTTGAGCCTTGGAAATGCCAGCATAGGCCATGGGAAGGCAGACATTTTTTAAAGCCGAAGTGCGGGGAAGCAGATTGAATGCCTGAAAAATAAAACCAATTTTTTGATTTCTGATATCAGCCAGCTGATCGTCTGATAATTTGCTGACGTCCATCCCGTCTAATAAATACTGACCAGATGAAGGGATGTCGAGAGCTCCTAAGATATGCATCAGAGTAGACTTACCGGAACCGGAAGGACCCATAATGGCTATAAACTCGCCCCGATTTACCTGAAAAGAAACATTTTTCAGAGCCAAAGTTTCCACATCGGTGACCCGGTAAATTTTGGAGATATTCTTAACGGAAATAATGGCTGAGGACGGCATATTACCTGGATATGACAAAGCCACGACCCCCGCTCATTCCGCCGAAGACTGAAGTGGAACCCTGAGAAGACCGGGTGGAATTGGTGGAAGTAATTACTGAAGTAACTACAACATCCCCCGCACTGACACCCGAAGAAATGGCCGTTTGACTATCCCCTGTTCCCAAAACTTCAACGGGTGACAATTCGACTTTATTATTTTTAAGCAGACGGACTACGGTTTCTCCGTTTGAAGTAATAACGGCCGATGAAGGAACCAGAACCGATTCGGGGTAAACGTTAACGATAATGTTGGCTGTGGCTGCCATATTGGGCAAAATTTGCGGGTCTTCGGTATCCAGCCCGATAACAGCCGGATAACTGGTTACGCCGGAGTTAACCGAGCCGATCGTGTCGACGCTAATTACTTTACCGGTATAAGTTTTGTCGACAAAGGCATCCAGGGTTAAAGTGGCTTTGGCGCCAATTTTAATTTTGGAAATATCCATTTCGGTAATGTTGACCTGAATTTGAGCCGGAGCGTTGGTTTTTACGCTGGCGATTTTTTGAGAAGTAGCACTGCCGGAGGTACTGGATTGGGCAGTAAGAACGGTGCCCGGCTGAAGCGACAGCCCGGTAACGGTTCCGGAGATGGGCGAATAAACAATCGGTGAGGACTGTTGATAGTTAAGCCAAGCAGAACTGGCTGAATTTTGGGCCTGGGAAACTGCGGCCTGCTGAATTTGGTATTTAGCTTCAGCCGAAAGCCAATCGGAGCTTTGCATAATGTAGGCCGGATTATCGACAGTTAAGTTGCGGGCAACGGCGTCGTTGATAAACTTCTGATTGGCCGACCACATGGAAGAATTAAGTGAAAGTAAGGTAGCCTTGGCAGATTCAAAATTGTTTTTGGCACTTTGATACGAGGACCAGGCTTGAGTTGAGCGATATTTTCCGTCTAAGTCCAACTCGAGTTCGGCAATTTTGTCACCGGCTTTAACGGCCTGACCGTTTTGCACGAATACTTTTTTAACAACTCCCGAAGCCTGAGTGGAAACAGAAGCGTTGTTGGCTGCTGAGACCTGACCGGAAGCGGAAATGGCTTCGACTAAAACTCCGGTTTCGGCTACGGAGGTTTGATATTGAGGCTGGCTATTTTGGGATTGAGAAAATTTGGAATAAGCAAACCAACCGGCTGCGGCAATCACCAAAATAATGATTAATTTGGGTTTTAAGGGGAGTTTAGTAAATTTTGAAAAAATACCCATAACAAAGTGAATGTTATTCATAGTTACTGAAAAGTTACTGAAGAGGCAGTTTGACGGTAAAAGTCGTCCCTTGTTTTAATTTGCTTTTAACGGTGATCGATCCCCGGTGACCTTCAACTATTTTTTTGGCGATGGCCAGACCAAGGCCGAATCCCCCGGACGTTTCTTTGCAGCGAGCCGGATCCACCTGGTAGAAGCGGTCAAAAATCAAAGGCAACTGTTTAGAGGAAATCCCACAGCCATGATCGGCAACGGAAACGGAAATAAATCCGGAAGTCTTTGCGGCCTGGAGAGTAACTGAGGATTTGGGTGAGCTGTACTTGACGGCATTGTCCAAAAGAATGGTAAATAGGTTGGCCAGTTGTGACAGGTCACCGTGGACGGTAAATTTTCCGGGCCGGGAAATGATTGTAATGTTTCTTTTTTCGGCCAGCGGAGTAACCGTACGAACAGCCAGACCGACTACTTCGGAAAGGCTGATGTTTTGATATACGACTGTTTGGGTAAAATTATGCTTTGATAGAGTAAGTAATTTTTCAACCAATAATTGGAGAGTATTGGTTTCGGAAATACTTTCCTTAATCAGATCTTTGGCCCCAGCTAAATCCAGCCCGGGATCCCGAAGGCTGACTTCGAGAGAAGTTTTGAGGGCAGTAATCGGTGTACGGAGTTCGTGAGAAGCGTCGGAAACGAAACGGTTTTGTTCATCAACCATATTTTGGATCGGCGACAAGGTCTGGCCGGATAAGAAATAACCCAATATAGTGGCCAGGACTAATAGTCCGGAATTAATTCCGACCAGCATCATAATGATTCGGTGTCTGGTTTCCGCAATTAGTTCCGGATTGGTAAAACGAAAAGTCGGAGTGGGAGGCGGCAGGCCTATCCCTAAATAATAGTCATCGCCGTTTAAATAACGTTCGATTCTGAAGCGCTGTAATTTTTCAAAACGATTAACTTCAACAATCAGCAGCCGGTAAATAATTATGCTAAAGAGAAAACTAACCAGCATGATGGATAAGATGTACCAGGCAGTGAGTTTGAGACGGGCGGTTTTAAACATGGTTGTCTTCAACTTTGTAACCAAAACCCCGAACGGTTTGAATCAGGGGAGGAAGTTTGGAAAACGGCCGGTCAATTTTGTTACGTAAGTTTCTAATATTAACTTCAACAGTGTTGGGCAAAACATCCGAATCATAATTCCAGACGTGACTTATGATCTGATCTTTGGAAACTATCTTGCCGGGATTTCGCAATAAGTACTCCAGTAAAGCGAATTCTTTGGCTGAGAGAGAAATTGATTGATTCTGACGGGAAACGGAAAAATCAGTAGGGTTTAGTTTAAGATCGGCTACTGCTAAAACACTATCTAAAGCCTTGCGGGGGCGACGGGACAGAGCCCGGATTCTGGCTAACAGTTCATCAAATGAAAACGGCTTAGTCAGATAATCATCGGCCCCGGTATCCAAACCATTAACCTTGTCGGAAATTTGAGTTTTGGCAGTCAGAATGAGAATGGGAGTGTGATTGCCCTGAGACCTGAGTTGCTTGCAGACGGTCAGACCGTCCATTTGGGGCAGCATAAGATCAAGAATGATCAGATCGTAGTCTTCGGATGAAGCCAGATCGTAACCTTCGATGCCGGTGTAAGCCAGATCAACGGCAAAATGTTCCAATTCAAGACCTTTTTTAATTGACTGGGCTATCCGGTGTTCGTCCTCCACTACCAAAATACGCATACCCTGATTATACCCTTGAGGCTTAAGAACGGCTGAAGAATGGGGCTATTTTGCGTCTTTGGTAAGTGATGAAACAAGTTCGTCCGATTCTGATTCCACCTTGTGACCGATTTCTTCAACCATCTGATCTGATTCCTCAGCAACTTTTTTAAGAACGGCATTGTGAGTATCAAGAACCGTCTTGCGAATTTCACCTACTACCTCATCTAAAGGTTGCTCCAAATTATCGCAAACGTTTTGGACAATCTTATCAATGGCATATTCCAACCTCTGAGTTTGTTTGTTGACTGCCCGCTGAATAAAAATTGATAAATATATGGCTTCGAGGGAAACAATAGTTGTTAAAATCAGAAGAATTTCATCCGTGGCTATTCCCGCAAGCCGCAGCAGGAAAAATCCGGCAAAAATAAAGGTGTGAATGACTACCGAATAGGTAGATCCCAATGAATCAGTGATGACATCTGAGAAATGATCGATGGATTTGGAAACGAAACCGGCCATCTAAAAATTATATACCGGCAAAGTGCAATAAAAATAGCCCCGATAGCGGGGCTACTTTGGACCAGACGGTTTGATTAATCATCTCCACCTACCACAAGTGCGGCCCTCAAGCTAGCAAATGTGGATTATTTGTTTCCTCC
>Ga0156507_131_pt1 | contig 17494 bp, 17 predicted proteins | sample RifOxyB1_FD_110654 | JGI IMG/M metagenome (GOLD analysis project Ga0156507, IMG submission 110654) | Candidatus Amesbacteria bacterium RIFOXYB1_FULL_44_23
GTCACTTATCAGCTAAGTAAAGTCACCCATTTAGAACTCTCGTACCACACATCACGTCATGCCTCGCTTCTGCCTGAATTACAAAAAATAGCCCAAAAGCCGTACACCATCAGGGACGTTTCCCAGGCCGTTATCAACATGAGATCAGAAAAACTCCCAGACATCACTAAAATTGGCACCGCTGGCAGCTTTTTTAAAAACCCCCTCGTTGATACATCATTGGCAAACACTATTAAGGCCAAAATTCCTGATCTTCAGTTATATCCGGCCGACAAATTATCCTATATCGACCCCAACAGTTCTGAGCCTCAGGTTAAAATCCCGGCCGGCATGCTATTAGACTATCTGGGCTGGCGCGGTAAAAGAATCGGTGATGTAGGCACTTACCCTACTCACGCTCTGATTATATGCAACTTTGGCCAGGCCACCGGCCCCCAAGTTTATGAATTCTCTCAATCAATGAAACAAGACGTTAAAAACAATTTCGGTATAAACCTCGATTACGAAGTGGTAACAATCTAACAGTTACCTTGATCTCTCCTTTTGCCCTCCGCCAATCTTTTCCCTAACGTCCTCTAGATTTTCTTTTGTAATTGGTTTAACCGCTTCCACAAGATTCAAAAGGGATCTCAATATAGTCTCTCTGTTCGCCTGAGTTGCCTCCCGCTGCAAATTTACTCGATCACCTTTTGCCATAAAAACATCTGTTTATATTATATATGCCAATGCTATTTATAGCTTCTCACTAATTCATCCCTTTCCTTTTTCCTTTCCAATGCCAGCTGTATCAGCCTGTCTAAAAGTTTTGCATATGAAAGTCCTGATTCTTCCCACAGCTTCGGATACATAGAGATATTAGTAAACCCAGGCAAAGTGTTTATCTCATTCAAAACAATTTTTCCGGAAGACTTAATAAACATATCTACTCTAGCCATTCCTTCACAATCCAAAGCCCGATAGGCCCTAATTGCCATTTCCTGCACTTCTTTAATTTGGTTTTTGGTCATTTTGGCCGGTATTTCCAAAACAGCACCATTCTCATCGATATATTTAGCTTCATAATCATAAAACTCGTGTGTAGGTTTCACCTCTCCCGGCACCGAAACTTCCGGTTTTTTGTTTCCCAACACCGAACACTCTATTTCCCGCCCTTCGATCGCTTCTTCAAATAAAATTTTAGTATCAAATCCGCCCGCCAATGCCACTGCCACCTTAAGTTCATTCATGTTATGCGCCTTGGTTATCCCCACCGATGACCCAGAATTGGCCGGTTTTACAAACAGCGGATACTTCAGTTCTCCGGCAATCATCCGCAGCAAAACATCCGAAATCTCCCACTTCTTAGCCGTCTCAAACCGAGCCACCGGAATATTCGCCTGACAAAAAAGTCTCTTCATTACCTCTTTATCCATCCCCACAGCCGACCCCAGCACTCCCGCCCCTACATATGCCACGTCCATCATTTCCAAAAGTCCTTGCAAGCACCCATCCTCCCCAAACGTTCCGTGCACTATTGGAAACACTACATCCACTTTCTTCAAAGCCGCCATATCCCATTTCCCTTTTTTATCGATCTTGACATCAACCACTTGGTACCTTTTCTTATCCAAATTATTCCGAATCGAGTTGGCCGACAAGACAGACACTTCGTGCTCACCGGATTTCCCTCCAAATACCAGTCCCACCTTTAGTTTCTTCATCTGTGACGGAATATATAACACTTTTGCCAAAATCGCTACCCCCACCCCAGCAAAACGACCCATAATATTGACATTTCTCCCGACTTACATATAATTCCCCCATATGGCCCCCAGTCCCTCAGAAATTAAATCAGGTCTAATGGAAGAGGCCAAAACCATCGCCGCTCTTAAAGATAAAACAGAGAAGAATGTGGAAAAAATATACCACTTGGTAACTAAGGCTAAAAACACTGCCCAAAACATCCTTCATGAAGTCGGCCAAATCCCGACACCACAAATTAAACTCGTCGGTTTTATTCTGGACGCCAGTCCAACTTCAGACTGTTATTTTCATCCAGTATTTTATCTCGACCCAGATCAAACCGTTTCGGGTCATCCGAAAGTTAGATATTGGGTCGCCACCTCCAATGATCTTCATCCCATGAGTATCACCAAGAACTCTATCACCGCTCGCATTCAATGGACCGGCGATTCAACACTAAACCAGGCCGTAGTCATTACTCCGAAAGATGAAAAAATCTGCTTGCCTATCCAAACAAAACGTTCAATTACTGCTGTAATTTTTGAGCCTGAAAGGGATAGAACCCATTTAGTCATCACCGCAATGTTTGAATTAGAGGGCCAACCAAGTAATAAGAAATTATCGGATCTACAACGCCATCGCCAACAAGCCGTTGTAAGTCAATCAGTACTGGACATGCTTAAAAACGCCCTGGATCCCACACCTCCGGACTCAGACACATAGGTAGAAGTATAATTACTCCACCAGTGTCCGCAAAATCTTCCATTTCCAATATTGATTCTCTAAAAAAATTAAGGACCATCGACAAACCTCATGGCCATAAATTGGCAATTCGCCTCCGCATCCAAACCGATCAAGGACTTCCGGGTTTAACCCTAATCGAACTGCTCTCTGCTCTGGACATCTTGCGCCACTCCCAAAACCTGACACTGGACAGCATTATCGGCATGTGTACCAATCCCGATCAGTTGGATATTTTCAATCAGGCTGTTTTCCAGGCCCGTTATTATTTCCCTAAAGTTTCTGCCCGCTGCCACAAGTCATGATCACTTATTCTGGCCAAATTAAACAATTTCTCATCTTGGCTACCAGCTCAATATTTCACGAATTGTTGTAAAATACTCCCATCAGCCGTCCTATGCAGAAAGTCCTTTTAAAAATCAGCGTCTTTATCCTCCTGTCACTCGCCTATCCTCTGTTTGTCATCCTGCTTTACATGTGTACACCCGTCCAAATTGACTGTTTTACCTCAAGCCCGAATTGTATCTCTGGATTGCACAATACCTGTGGTCCGATTTCACCGGCAATTTCCTCATTTCTCAAAATATTTCCTCTGCTAAAAATCAATTTTTTCATTCAAATACCGATTTTAATCATCATAAATCTTGTTCTTACTAATTTAATTGTCAAAAAATTAGCCAGGCCGGTTGTATGAAGTTAAATCTTCTTCGTCTCTGGACCGGGCCGCTTCCCATCGAAGAATTGTTTCCCGGCGATAGAAAGATTAATCCTCTTCTGCACTGGTTTATTCATCCCTTAAAGCGCCGCATTGCGAAATATTATTTGTTAATTTTGCAAAATGTCTTTGGATTAAAAGTTGTTGCTCTTACCGGAAGTGCCGGAAAAACTACCACCTCGAATCTTCTTTATTCTGTCTTAAATTTAGTTGGATCAACTATCAAAACTTCCGATTCCACCACCACCACTTACAATCTTCCCACCACCATTCTTAAATGCACTCCCAGTACCAAATTTCTGATTCTGGAAATGGGCGTGGAATATAAAGGTGACATGGATTTTTATTGCTGGTTAGCCAAACCCGACATCGGTGTATTTCTAAATGTTTCCTCTGTTCATTCAGCTTTTTTGGGATCGCTTGACGACATCAAGACGGAAAAATACAATCTCTTCAATTATTCAAAAATCAGTTTAACTCCAGACAAATTCCCCAAAGTAATTTCTTCAAAAATTTCTCAATCTCTGACCTCGCAAATCAAGTGCCAGACCCTAAATGATCAGTTGGTAATTAATCTTCCGCTATTAGGAACCCACTTTGCTCAAAATGTTTCCGCAGTGATAGCTGTTTGCCTAAAACTTGGCATTCCACTTCAATTTATCAAACAGGGTTTAGAAACTTCCTCTCCCCCACTACATCGCATGAACGTTATTTATTCTAAAAATGGCAATATCATTTTAGACGATTCTTACAACGCCAATCCATTATCGGTAAATGAGTCCCTAAAAACATTATCAGAAGTATCAAAAATAAAAAAACTCACTCCGGTTTTTGTATTCGGGCAAATGAATGAGTTGGGCCAATATGAAAAAGCGGATCACGAAAAAATTGGCGTGGAAGTTAAAAAGATCGGGGTAAAAAAGCTATTTTGTATCGGTCCCGCAACAAAAAGTACAATCCAAGCAGCAGGCTTTGGAAAGTATTACGACTCTTCTGACTCGTTATTTTCGAATCTGAAAAAATTTGAAACCGAGAATTCTGATTTGGTAATTCTAATCAAAGGTTCACACTCCTGGCACTTGGAAAAATTGGTGTCACTACTCACTTCCTAAGTTTGAACAAAGCCTTCTTTAGTTCAAGTATCTCTTTTTTTAATCTAAAAACTCTCAAATGCAAAAACTCATGATCTTCCATCACCAGCTTTGCCCCCTCGTTCTCGCGGAAATCATCATCCATATCCGCCAGTATCCTTTTTTGTCGGATATTTTCCATCCCTTCCGTTTCCAGCTTTTGTAACAAAGCACGCAGCTTTTCTAATTTTTCTTCAATTTGTCGTCTTTGCATTCGGCCATTATAAAGGCCGAATTTGACTTGATTCAAGCCCGGTAGTATACTGGAAAATACAGTTCACAAACCATAGTGAACAAGCCAAGGGTGGGAAGCTCCCACCAAGCCAGACCCGAAAGTAACCACCAATAAGGTGGTTTTTTAGTCTAAAACGTGGGTTTTGCTCAAATATTTCGTCTAAAGAATATGAAAAAAGAAACTCAACCACCGCCCCCACCACCAATTGATTTAGAGATTATTGAACATAATAAGGCCAACAAGCCTAAACTACCCCTACCCCAACCTCCCCCAACTTCAAAACCAAAAAGAGAGCCTCGACTGGATTAGTACCATTTTTCCATCCCACAACCAAACATAGCTATTCTGAGGCCTTTTTCCCAATCCTTGATTAAGGCAATCGTATGCTCTGCGCTTTCCATTGCCGGTCTTAAAAATGGCCAGGCTGCGCTGTAATAATCCGCTCCCAACAGATGAGCCTTAAGTCCTTGTATTGGACTTCTGATTCCCCCGCTGGCCACTAGTTTGGCCTTCTGTTTGACCATTGCCAACTTGGGGATTAATTCGTCTGTTCTGTAACCAAAATCAGCAAACCACTTCGTTAAATTTTCGTTTTTCAATCTTTTTCCCTCAATCCAGGTCCAACTGGTTCCTCCGACTCCTGCCACATCAATTCCAGATACCCCTATCTCCACCAGCTTTTGAGCCGCATCGACGTCAATCCCACTTCCCACCTCCTTCACAAACACAGGAACCTGAATTTCCTTGATCAGTTTTTCTATTTTAGGTATAAGCAACCGAAAATTAGTATCCCCTTCCGGCTGCAACGCCTCCTGCATTGGGTTAACATGCAAATACAATCCATCAGCATTCACCATATCCACTATTTGTTTGCAATCTTCAACACCCCTCCCATAATTCAGCTGTACGGCTCCCATATTGGCAAACACTACAATCTCCGGAGCAAATTTACGTACCACCGTATAAGTTTCCCTGACCTCATCTTTCACCAAAGCCGCCCTCTGACTCCCTACTCCCATCGCTACACCGCACTCGGCTGCAGCCGTCGCCAAATTCGCATTAATCAACTTTCCGTGTTCCACCCCACCTGTCATTGACCCGATAATTAAAGGCTGCTTAATCTTTTTACCAAGTAACTCAACTTCGGTCGATACGTCGTTCAATCCAATTTCCGGTAGGGCTTTATATGGCAACTGCACATCCGAAAACAACTCCCCTCTTCCCTGACTCTCATTTTGTAATGCCAACTCCAAATGTTGTTGTTTTCTTTGAGAGATGTCTGCCATTAGTGAGATTTTATCACCTCATTAATGTCAAAATATTTTATCGGTTGCCCCAATTTCTTTGCCAATTCTATCTCTTTTTCCACCCCTTCCGTTATCTCTCCGAATACCCACAATTCATCACTTCGCCTGATTAAGTCATTATTTGCATCGATCAGTTTTTTCCGATCCACCGTATCCAGTAAAAAATAGGAGTACATCATAAACGCACACATGGGCGTACCTCCTTTTTCCAAAATAAATTTAACAATATATTCCCGCAAGTAAAAATTGCGCTTACTCAAAGCTGCAAAAACCACTTTTCCGGCACACTTCAAGTTCCTTTTTACCACAAGTCCCAATTGTATCACCCCTTGACAACTGACTCTCTACACTCCAAACTATTTATCAGTGGCTAAGAAAAAAGTAGTTCAAACAAGTTGGTTTCTCGCTCTCTTATCCTTCACCGTGATGGCTGCAAGCTTGGTCACAGTCGTCTCCATCACTCAAAAGCCAACCTCCAAAATGAAAGCCAAAGCTTCCACTCCGGTCTGTGCTTTGGGTTGGCAACAATGCGACGGTCGCACGGTCCAGGACTGCACCAGGGTAAATGGAGTTACGTTCTGGACAGACGCTCAAACCTGCAAAACCAGTTGTTATGAAATCGCCAAAACTCATACTGCCCGCTGCAGATAACTATCTATGAAATCCAAAAAAACCAAAGTAGTCAAACAGAACAAAAAAGCTTCAGTTAAAGATGTTTTCTCCCCCCTCCTGCCCTTAGTAGTTGTTGCCGCCAGCATCGCTGTTGTCGTCATCTTCAGCTAATTCCCTCACTGTTTTTTCTTCACCCTACTCTCTATCTTTACACCTAAACCATCATCCTTTGGTTAAACTTTCCAAAAATTCGTCGTTACTCTTTGTCTTTTTCATTTTTTGAATCAAAAGCTCGGTCCGCTCATCTTCGTCCAGCATATCCAGCATTCTTCTTAACTGAATAATCTTTTCATATCTCCCCGCCAACAATTTTTCCTCACCCCTGGTTCCGGACCTGATCAACTCAAATGCCGGGAATATTCTTCGATCAGCCAGTTTTCTATCCAGATGCAATTCCATATTCCCCGTACCCTTAAACTCTTCGTATACCAAATCATCTTGGCGTGAACCAGTTTCCACCAGACAAGTCCCCAAAATTGTTAAGCTACCGCCCTCTTCGCACAGTCTGGCGGCTCCGAATGCCTTTTTGGCAGGATAGATAGCTGCGGCAGAAAAACCGCCCGACAACGTCTTTCCGGAATCCGAGGTAATCATGTTGTAAGCTCTGGCCAAACGCGTAATTGAGTCCAGAAGAATAAATACATCTTTCCCTGTTTCCACCAATCTTTTAGCCCGCTCCAGAGCCAATTCGGCAATCCTGACTTGCTCCAGTGGCGGTTCATCAAAATGAGACGCAGCCACTTCACCTTTTAGACTTCTGCTGACTTCAGTTACCTCCTCGGGCCTTTCCCCTATCAATACTGCCATTAAATGCATGTTGGGATAATTAGCCGATAACGCCTCAGCAATTTCCTTAAGTAGCCAGGTCTTGCCGGCTTTAGGTTGGGCAACAATTAACCCCCTCTGGCCTTTACCGATGGGGGCTATCAAATCAATTATTCGGGTAGACAACACCTCAGGACCAGTCTCAAGGCGTAATTGTTCATGTGGAAAAATTGCCGTCAATGAGTCAAAATCCGGTCTGTTAGCCGCTTCCTCGGCTGGACCGTCATTAACTTTTTCCACTTTCAAAAGTCCCCAATACCTTTCATTTTCTTTAGGTTCTCTGGCTTGTCCCCCCACCATATCTCCGGGTCGAAGTGAAAACCTTCTCACTTGAGACGAAGAGATATACACATCTTTCGATGACGGAATCATTTTCGGTCGCAAGTATCCATGTCCGTCCGGAGTAATATCCAAAAATCCCTCAACATATTCTGTCGGCAGATTGGCATCGGGAATCGATCTGTCATCATATCCTATTGGTTGCGCAGCAGGCTGTGCCGCCGGTTGTACGAAACTAGGTCTAGAGGTTCCAAAATCTCTTTGAGCCACCGGACGCACTCCCGGTCTGGGAGACACCCGCCCCACTACCCTGACCACCCCTGGGCGCATCATCGATCTCACTCCCGGAGCTGCCATTGGTTGGTCAGATTGGGCGGTTACAACTGGTTTATCAAACGCTGAATTGTCAGCCATAGAAACCTAAAAAATTACGAATTCAAAAATCTTTAATCATCAAAATAAAGTTCGCCTGAAAGTCAAAAACCCGAAAGCTAAGCGAAAGTATATCAGACTCAAATCCTCTGTCAATACCTTCGCTCCAACCAACAGATTATGAAATTCTTTTTGCCACAACCACCAATCGTTTCCAGGTGGTTCCGGGCGGATAACAAGTCTGCATGATCAATTTTTCGGATACGGTTTGCGGCACTAAATACTTGGTGTCAGTAGCCGATACCACCTCTTTCTCTGCAACTTCGTACTTGTACAATCTACCCTGATAAACCAGTTCCACAGCATCTCCGGTTACCAGCTTATCCAGTAAATAAAACACGGCATTATATCTGGCAAAATCCCATCTAGATCCCACTGAGTGAGCAAACAAGTACGTAGTCCCCACCTCTCCGGGATGACCCAATCCTGCCGCCTCTGCCACCCCCAGTTTCAACGCTTTTAAATATTCCTGCGGCTTATCTGCATTGACATTGCCTATCACTTTTGACAAGGCAAATATTTTAGGAATATATATCGAATACCCACTGTCGGGAACCGGCCATTCCGGCCTTATCTCCGTGATCAATTGTCCTTTAAGTTTCTTGACAGACTCTTTTTCCTTCTCCTGCTTTTCCCACTCATTAAAGGTCATCTCCCTGGTCAACCTGGCCAACTGAGTCTTGGAAAATCCATATCTCACTTCGGCAACTCCCAGTGGAATATACACAAATACCAACCCTGTCAACGAAACCAGTATCATCAGTGATCCTACTGCACTCAGAGCCAACGCCATCGTTTTCAAAATCCGCACCAAAACAGATACCCTTACTGGATCCTTTTGTGTTCCATCCTGATAAACGACTCCTGTCTTCACATCTCCAATATACTCCTGGCTACCCGCTTAAGTCCCCAACCAAATGCTCCCCAGCCTAGCCATGTCAGTGCCCCAGCCGGGATAAAATCGCCCACTCCTGTTTTTGGAGTCACTTTGGCAACGGCACTCACCGTAGCCGCATTATCGCTAGTAGCCACAGCCGTTACTTCCGAAGCTATAGTGCTTTTGGCTTCAAAAGAAATCACCGCCGCATTTCCTTCACCTGAGGACAAGTCTCCTATTTTTATTTCCCTCAGGGTCACGTTATCTGTGACAGTATCTGGCGACAATTTACTGGTCACTCCTGCAACTTGTAAACTACCACTACCAGCCACATATTCCATCGCAGCTCCTTTATCAATTTCTACCACCAATTCTTCAATTCGTGTGGTCACGTTGTTAGCTCTGGTCTGAACATGAGGAATTTGCGTCACTGCTCGCGACTTAAACAGAGGAATTCTGACAGTCAGATCCCTGACTATCGTTCCCGGCACTGTATTCACCAAGGTAGCCCGAAATCTTACTAAATCCCCAGGACTCGTTTTCACCGGACTTTGCCAATCCGACCCGGTCGTTAAGTTTTTGCCTTCAAACTTGATTTCCAATTTAGGCAGGGCAGCCCTGGTCCGAGCCGGTGCCAATAGAAATACACCCAAAAACACAGTCAAGACCATTAATACTCTTCGTAACATTCCAATATTATAGGATATATTTCCGGTTTCGTCAAGATCCCCACAATTTATTGGCCTGACGCCTTACTTTCAAGCCAGCCACGCCCATAGCCACCATCGCCACCATACCCAACCACACCTCAACCCCGGTTTCCGGTGCCTTTTTTACTATCGCCGAAGCCGTGGCTGCAGCAGCCACCACTCCTTTACAAAAACAGCTACCATCAGCCGTACATGCCGGATTTCGGCATGTTCCGGCCACACAGGCAAAGCCAGCCTGACAATCAACAGCCACAGAACACTTCTGACCGCAAATCCCCATCCCAAATTTGGTTTCTAAATTAACTGCTTCAGAGAGCTTGGAAGCCGCCGTGGGAGTTGGCAAAATTGTCGGGGTAGGCAAAACCACCGTAGGCGTCGGTCTGGCTGTTGGAGTCACTTTACTTACCGGAATCGGGGTCGGGGTTAACCTTGGAGTAGCGGTGGGCCTGGGAGTGGCTGTGGGTCTGATCGTAGGCGTAGGCCTCAGAGTCGGCACAGCTGTCGGGGTTGGCTGACCCTCCTGCCAACAATCCCCGGAGTACCAAACCATATATCCCTGCAGGTTACATGAGTCATCCCAGCTTCCGTCTTGTCTGCGACACTTCTTATCAAACAAAGACAGTTGCACCGTGTAACCACAGCCCACATTGTCTACCTGCTCGTAATTACTCCACTGACTTTCTGACTCCAAACACTGATTCCACTTCCCCATACACACCCATTTCACAACTCCAGAGTTAGTACTACGGCACGAACCAGTTGACGGATCACAACCTGGATTACAGCTATAAAAAGTGGCCGCAGTCCCGCTTTCGCATAAGTTTGTGTAATACCCGTTTCTAAAAGATATAGCCGCCCTTGCTGAAGATACACTCACAGCAAACCCGGCCAAAAATACAGCCACTAGAACCAATCCATTTTTTATTTTTAGTTGCATCCTAAACCGGGAAGCGGTAGGCCTGCCCTACCCGCCGCCCCCCGCTCTAAGATACAACCTCGTATTTATTTCTAGCTAAATATAACAAAAAAGTGCAATTTGTGGGGTCTTTTTTTTCTTGACAAAGGTCAACAACAAATGATATCACCTTTAATCAAGTGGAAGCGCCCATTCTGTCCAGGCGATATTCCGCAAAAGAGGCATTGCTAATCGTGGCCCTCAAGCTAGCGCTAGCGATGCTTCTTTTTTTGTGCAAATCGGCCCCGGACTCAACACTAAACAGTTCCCGAACCTGTCGGAATACAGTTTAGAATTCGCTCACCCCTTCTGAGCAGACATGGACACAAAACCTTGATTCAAATTTCCCATTCTTACTAATTGGCTTTTCATAAAAATCCCGTTTCGCTTGAAGACCCGCTTAGACCGACCCCTCTTTATGGGGTTATCGCCCAAAATCCATGTGAGCAGTTTTTTCATACAGCACTACTAACCGTGACCCTCAACCGTATTTATACCATCTCTAGTCAAATTTCTCAACCCTATAGTTAAAAGGCAGCTGAAAAATGAAACCCCATAGTCATGGCAAAGATAAATATAACATCAATAAATAGGCATTTGTGGATAAGTGTTAGGCATCCGGTACAATTCCACAATACTCTTCTCCTTCTGTTGATAACTCGTTGAAAACTATTCACCCAACAACTTCTTAATCGCCGCCGCCACACTCTTTCCCGACTCCGCCGATGCCACTCTGTATCCCAATCTCTTGGCCTCTTTAACTCGTTTATCAAGCCCCTGAACTTTTCTTACCTCCCCCAACAATCCCACTTCACCCACAGCTGCAACCTCAGCCGGCAAACTTTTATTCAAAAATGCCGAGGCTATGGCCAAACAAATGGCCAAATCTACTCCTCTATCAGCCAATTTTATGCCTCCTGTCACATTTACAAAAATATCCTCACCCTCCAGATGCAATCCAGCCCGCCGCATCAGTACTGCCACCAGCATTTGCATCCTGGCAAAATCTATCCCTGTAGCTACTCTTCTTGGAACAGCCAGCTGGGACGAAGTGGTCAGTGCCTGAATTTCGGCTAAAATTGGCCTTTTGCCCTCCAAAACTACCGATACCACACTCCCGGGTACGTTTTTCACCCGCTCAGCCAGCAGTAACTGAGACGGATTATCCACTCCCATCAACCCAACCTCGGTCATTTCAAAAACCCCCACCTCGTCTGTCGGCCCAAATCTATTCTTAATCGCCCTTACCAGCCGCAAAGACTGGCTTCTCTCCCCTTCAAACCACAAAACCGTATCGACTACGTGTTCTAAAACTCTTGGACCTGCAATCGCCCCCTCTTTTGTAACATGGCCCACCAAAAACATCGGAATCCCCAACCGCTTAGCACAAGTAGTCAACCTGGATGCACACTCGCGTACTTGCCCCACCGAACCCGCAGTTCCGGTTAAATCCGCCGTCGTTAGTGTCTGAATCGAATCTACAATCGCCAAACTAGGCTTCTCCTGCTCAATTTTACCCACAATCTCATCTACGTCGGACGACTCAACCAACAACATCTCTCCCTTCCCACCCAGTCTTCTTACTCTCAAGGCTACCTGACTAGCACTTTCCTCACCGCATACATACAAAATTTTGTTGTATTTATTCTGGGCCATGTGTAGCGCTGTTTGTGTCAACAATGTCGATTTACCGATTCCTGGCTCACCAGCCACCAAAACTACCATCCCAGACACCAAACCTCCGCCCAATACGCTGTCTAATTCTTTTTCTCCCGTCTTCACTCTTTCCTTCTCTAAAACCTTTATCTCTGATAACTTTAAAACCTGAGCTTTATTTACTTCCTGGCGCTTGGAGCCTGTCGCTTGTGAAACCGTTTCCACCATGCTGTTCCAGGTACCACACGACGGACACTTACCTGCCCACTGAGATTGACTGTAACCACACTGCTGACACACAAACAATGCTCTTGCCTTTGCCACGCACCATTTATATCACAGTCTTCAATATTGTTCCTTATAGAATGCTTTACACACCTCTGGTTCTGCCTGCTTTCAATCAAAAGAGTTTACTCAAACAACACGATCCCCACTTCCGTCTACTTATATCCCACTGGCTTGGCTGACAATACCACTCCCAGAGATAGTCGTCTCTTGTCTAAATCCACCGATTCAACAAAAACAGACACCTTTTCACCTTCGACAAACGTCTTGTCAGCCGGCATCTTAGAAGCATGAATCAATCCCTCAATTCCCCTCTCCATACGCACCAAAACTCCATATGGAGCCATTTTAGTCACCACACCCTCGTGTTTGCTGTCAACTTCATATTTCTTTTGCACTATCGTCCAAGGATCGCCCGTCAACCTCTTTACCGATAATGCCAATTTCCCGTTTTCCTCATCCACTCCGATAACCTGTACCTTAATTTTATCCCCCACCTTAACTACTTTGTTTACTTCGTCAATTTTCTCCCAGGATAATTCACTGATGTGAATCAGCCCCTCTAGTTTTATCTCTTCCTCCGGCTTAACTTTAGATTTAGACTTAGGCGAGATAACCAGCTCTGCAAACACTCCAAATGGCACGATCCCGACTACAATTGCTTCATATTCACCGCCCATTTTCACAGCCCCCAACGCCTGTTTTCGTTTTGCAATTTCTTCAGCCTCGGACACGGCTTTCTCTGAAAGCACTAATCGGTTTTGCACTCGATCCACCTCGATAGCCTTAACTCTCAATGTTTTTCCAGCCGCCTCCGACAAATCACCTTCCAGTTCCCGACCCACCTGAGAGGAAGGAATAAACCCGTATACTCCATCCAGATCTACCAACAACCCACCTTTGGTTACTTCCCGCACTTTAACCGTCAATTCCGTCTCATCCGCCATTGCCTGTTCCAAACCGCTCCATCGATTATCAACCGCCGCCCGTCGAAGCGACAACACCACTTGCCCGGCGTCATTTTCCGAGACCAACACCATTCCCTCGACTTCGTCTCCTGGTTTTAAATTTTTAAAGTAGTCCCGTGCCAATTCAACTTCCTGTTCCGACACCACAGCTTCGGATTTGCCTCCGATATCCACATATACCGTTTTATTGGTCACCTCAGCCACTTTCCCCTTAACCTTCTCACCTCGCTTAAACCCGTGTAGCTTATATCCGGTTACCGCCAGAAGCTCCTCCATGGTGGATGGAGACCCTTTTACTTTATCTGTTTTGACGCTTACTTTTTTTGTAGCCAAAGTTCATTGTCCTCGCTTTCTATGAAAGATGCAGCGATTATACCAGCCTTTGAAGGCTTTTCCAATAAGACGCCGAAATGCAAATCCAATACTACAATCAAGAAAAATAAGCCCTCGAAATTCCCTACTTTATCGTCAAAAACCGCCAATCAACAGGCGATTTACTTATTATTTCGATGGATATCGGCTTTACCCCCCACAAATTTCACCCCCTCAGCCTGCAACTTCTTTCTCTGTTCCTTCTCACCACCAAACGCGTAGCCAGGCGCCAGTGACCCATCAGCAAACACCACTCTATGACATGGTGTATTCGGGTCTTTATTGGCATGCAGCGCCTGCCCCACTCTCCGTGCGTCTCGGGTTCCAATTGCTTTTGCCACTTTCCCGTATGTCATGACCTCCCCTTTGGGTATTTTTCTAACTACTTCGTAAACCTCTTCAAAGAAACTCATAGCTTATTAATCGCCTCAATAAAAGCCACAAACAAAGGATGGGGAGAAAGCGGTCTGCTTTTGTACTCCGGGTGAAACTGTGTTCCCACAAAAAATGGATGCACTTCCCGAGGCAGCTCAATCGCCTCCACCAATTTTCCGTCTGGACTGGTTCCGGATACTATTAACCCCTTCCTTTCCAGTTCGACTTTATACTTATTGTTAAATTCATATCGGTGTCTATGCCTTTCGTTAATTGAGTTGTTAACCATAGAGTTTGGATCCTTTCCGAATTTTGAGTAAGCCTTCTCTAAAATAGTTTTCGGCTTCACTACACACGGCCAGCTCCCTAATCTAATTGTTCCCCCATATTGATGATTTCTTAAATATTCAGCTTGATCCGGCATGATGTGAATCACTGGATGCTTTGTTGTAGAACTTACCTCTTCAGAATTTGCATCAACCATCCCTGAAACGTTTCTGGCAAATTCAATTACCGCCATTTGCATCCCAAAACATAAACCCAAAAAGGGAATCTTTTTTTCTCGTGCCCAGTTAATCGCCGAAATTTTACCTTCCGCCCCCCGACTTCCCCACCCCTGCGGAACCACAATCCCATCCGGATTCAATTTTTCCAACAAATCAGCATCAAACTCAGTCGAATCATAAGCCACTACATCTGCCTTCACTCCGAAACTGGCGGCCGCATGCCTGATTGCCTCAAGCACCGACACATACACATCCCGATGAGCTGATCCGCCATGTTTTACGTATTTGCCCACTAAAGCTATGGTGACTTGACCCCTGGGCTGCTCTACATTTTTTGTAAACTCTTTCCACTGACCCAGGTTCGGTTTTTTGTATCTCAAATTAAAATGTTTAGCTATCTTTCTTGATAACCCTTGTTCTTCTAGCTTGAGAGGCACCCCATAAATCGACTCACAGTCCGGATCATCAAACATGGCATCGTTATCAATAAAACACCTCTTTCCCAAAGTCTCCAGCCTCGGTCTATCCATAGGAATTTCCCCCCTGGTAATCAAAATGTCCGGATTTATCCCCGTAGATCTCAGTGAGGAAACAGCATGCTGAGTCGGCTTGGTTTTTAACTCGCCCACATTTTTTAGAAATGGCACGTAAGACACCATGGCATACATCGCCTGTCGTTCTCTCCCTACTTCTCTGGCTGAATACAAAAATGGTAGGTTTTCTATATCCCCGGTAGTTCCCCCCACTTCAACCACCATAAAATCAAATCCTTCTTCTAAGGCATAAAACCTTCTCTTGATTTCGTTGGGAACATCCGGAATCATTTCTACATCCCGGCCCTCGTACTTAAACGACCGCTCGTTCTCAATTACTGTTTTAAATACCTTTCCGGAAGTAATATTGTTTTCCTTGCTGTAACTTTCATTTGCAAATCGTTCGTAATTGCCCAAATCCTGATCTATCTCACCTCCGTCATCCGTGACAAAAACCTCTCCATGTTCAGCCGGTCGCATTGTTCCGGCATCAACGTTTAAATACGGATCAATCTTTATATGCCCCACCCTGTAACCAGACGCTTTTAATATCATTCCTATCGACGCACAAACGATTCCCTTTCCCAAGCCCGAAACTACCCCGCCGGTTACAAAAATATATTTGGAGTGTTTTTTCTGGGGCACAATCAATTATATCCTCACTTAATTATTCTGCAACAAACAATAAATAAGTCCCCACTAAATAACACGAAACACCTACGGGGAAACAGGGTTAAACAGGTTTTTTCGAAAAAAATCTATATCCCTCTCAACCACCAAATTCCATCCTGGCTGCAGGTTATGATCTGCGCCGGAATATTCAAAATATACGATGCCTGGAATCTTCTTTGCAAATCCCCTGTTCCATCCCACAGGCACCGAAACATCTCCCGTTCCCTGGTGCAATTGCAGTTGAGCCTTTATCCTCTCAACATAATTTAATAAATTAAACAAACCTGTGTCGTAAATAGATTCAAAATCAACTAACTTCTTACGTAGATTTTTATCACCTTCCTCATTATCATTCATGTAAAACAGGATTGAATATGGAAATCCTGCAGTCACTGGTGCCCATAATACAGTTGGATATTCTTTTTGAGATATTTCCAATATTGTCAAAGCGATTTGCCCCCCATTACTATGTCCCCAAATTCCGACTTTGCCATTCGATTTTTCCCATTTTTCGACTCCCACCAATAAATTCAAAGCTGTGGTATAAGTTTCAAACCTAGCCTCAAAAACATCAGCCGAAGGTGAGGCCGATTCACCGTATCCTAAAAAATCTGGAGCCAAAGATATAAACCCCGCCTTGGCAAATTCCTGAGCACTGCGCCATGTCCCATATCCTGACTGGTAAATGGTGGGGTCAGCATATCCCCTAAACTGTACGATGGTTGGACATTTGTCACAGCTATTGGGAATATGAGCCAAACCGGAAACATTCTTTCCGTCCGAATCAAAATGGAACTTTTGCACAAAAAAAGCTGCCTCTGTAGCAGCTATTTCGTCCATCACAATTTCGGATTGATATTCCCTCATTCCCAAGTTCTCAATTGTGTATTTTAGTAGCGGCTGGATTTCTTCCACTTCAGCCACTGGCAGTTTTTCAGTTTTAGAAGACGGAAAATAAGTGATTACCAAACCGGCAATAAATCCGACCACAAATACCAAAATCCACTTCATGCATCCATTTTACCTCACTAAAAAAGCGCATTGTTCTCGGCTCTGACCTATCTTCACGGAGCCTCGCGGCCCAGCTATTGTCGGCGCTGGCGCGTTTTACGGTTCTGTTCGGAATGGGAAGAAGTAGTTCCACGCCGCACAAAGAACCGAGAACGATGCGCTTTTATTATAAAGGCTTGTACTCTCTGAAAAGTGAAGAAAATTGTAGCAATAGAGTATCGTAAAGAAACTTCGATAGATCTATTAGTACTGGTAAGCTAAACACCTTGCGGTGCTTACACTGCCAGCCTCTTGTACGGAGTGGTCTACTCCGGATCTTCGTCCCGCTTGCGCAGGACTGAATTCCTAATCTTGGGTAGGGTTTCCCACTTAGATGCTTTCAGCGGTTATCCCATAGATACATAGCTACTCGGCGGTGCCGCTGACGCGACAACCGACACACCAGAGGTATCTCCAACCTGGTCCTCTCGTACTGAGGTCAGACCCCCTCAAGAATTCCACGACTCTACTGGATAG
>Ga0156507_145_pt1 | contig 16311 bp, 18 predicted proteins | sample RifOxyB1_FD_110654 | JGI IMG/M metagenome (GOLD analysis project Ga0156507, IMG submission 110654) | Candidatus Amesbacteria bacterium RIFOXYB1_FULL_44_23
AACCCGTGAGCATATTTTGGCTTTAAAACAATACGGGGTAGTGAGATATCATAGGGATGTTTATGTAACAACAGTGTTAAATCGTATGGGAAATATTAATGATTGACAGGCTCCAACCCAAATCGTTGTATTACTACTTAGCTTCTATGTGGAAACTGTTTTGGAACAGTAATTGGTGGTCAGTGATAGGAATAATCATGGGCAGAACGGTTTTGTTTAAAACAAAATTGGGAGCAGCTTTCTGGTCGAGAAGACTTATGGATTTGTGGACGATTAAGGAAGTAGTTATGGATGATGTATATCGGCTAAATTGGATCAAGATAAAAAAGGGAGATGTGGTGATTGATATAGGAGCCGCTACCGGTGATTTTTCAATCATAGCCGCGAGAAGAGGGGCGGTTGTTTATGCATATGAGCCAGATCCTGACCGATTAGAGTTGCTAGGTATGAACATGCTCCAAAATCGAGTTAACTCGATATCTGTGGGAGGCTTTGCGGCCGAATCATTAGATGATATTTTCGATAAACGAAAGATTCGGTCTTGTAAGTTACTAAAAGTAGACTGTGAAGGATGTGAATATAGAATTTTTTCCCGGGCTAGTAAAAAAACACTGAAAAAGATTTCTAATTTAGCCATGGAAGTACATCTATTCGATAGTAATATGCAAAGGGATTTCTCGGATTTGAAGTCTAAATTGATTAATAATGATTTTGAGATTACGGTACTTGATAACCAAGTACACCGGAATGTTAAATATTTATTCGCTAGTAAGTAATTGTGGATCACGTAGCTATTATGAAAAAATCCTGGGGTTTATTGCCTAAGATCTTGTCGGGAAAAAAGACGATTGAATCCAGGTGGTATAAAAATAGATCAGCTCCGTGGGGAAAAATTATGGCTGGAGATACAGTCTATTTTAAAAATTCTGGAGAAAAGGTAACCGTTAAGGCTGAAGTAACAAAAGTATTGCAATTTGAAAATTTAAATCAAAAAAAAATTAAAAGTGTATTGCTGGAGTACGGAGAAAGAGATGGAATTGATGATATAAGTCTATATTACGATTTGTTCAAAGACAAAAAATATTGTTTGTTGATTTTTTTATGTAATGCTCAGGAAATCGAACCGCTCGAAATCAGTAAAAATGGATATGGATCTATGGCTGCATGGATAAGTGATTATCAATTTTTTCCAGTTGCAAAGAAGTAAAAATAGATTTAAGCGGTTTTTGATATTTAAAATTGAGAGTAATTTTCAACTACTGATTAAACCCAGGTGTGTCGGTTGATCCGTCAACGACAGCGATGCGTTCTATTACTAAATCTGAATTGACAACTTAAGAAGCTGCTGAATTGATACGTTCTTCAAGAAATTGTTCCCATTATAGATGTGGGCAATAACAGCTATCCTTTTCAAGATTGTTAATCAAAGGAATAGTGAATTTTACGAAATTGATTGTTAAACGATACGGTTTGATCCTTAACATTATCGCCTTTGAGGGCTTTATCCATCAAGGATGCTATTTTTTCCATTTCTGCCTTTTTCATTCCACGTCTAGTTACTTCTTGAGTTCCGATTCGAATAAACCACCTACCACCTGCTAATTCTGATCCTTCAAAATTGGTTGATATGTTATTTTTAACCAAATTTTTGTACAGGTCCAAATAATTACCCATTTTGTCGATAAACACGTGGACCTGGTGATCTTCCGAATACCGACCAGTATTGGCTTTTCTTACTTCATACCCCAAATCCTCAAATGATTTAGCCAAATCATTTGAGTTTGAAATAATTTGTTTAGCGTATGCCTGACCGAATTCTTTCATTTCTAGTAAAGTTATCGCCAATGGGACAAGGTGAATCATGTGTGGTGACGAATATAAAAAACCATCAATGATGGCATTGGCTTTATCTGAAAGAGCCTTATCTTTAAAAGCGATCATCCCTTTGTGGGGGCCAGGAAGAGTTTTATGAGTATTGGCGGAGATAACATTTGCCCCATCGCGGAAGGGGTCCTGAAATTGTTTCCCCATAATAAGCCCCATTGTGTGACTGGCGTCATAAATAATGATCGGTCCCGGTCCAATGGCCTCTCTAATTTCCTTAAGATTGTGTGGGTTTAGATAGTAAGACACATCAAGATAAATGGCTTTTACATTATTTTCCTTTACTGTTTTGGCAATTTTTTCTATATCAAACTTTAAGTTACTAAAATCAAAATCAGCAAAGACTTGTTTTCTACCAATTTTGTTAAGAATACCAACTGTGGCAAAATGGCCACCATATTCAAGAGGAACTGTCATTATTGTCTCGCCTGGCTCGGTAGTTGAAAGTAAAGAACACATCATGGAATGAACGCCGGAAAGGACATTTAGGTTTACAGCCGCAGCACCCAACATTTCTTTTGCCGCCTCTTTTGCAGCTTCTAATAGACATTCAACACTTTTAATTCCCAGGGCCGTAAAATGGCCGAAGTCAACGATATAATTGTCGTTTCCACCGCCCATATAGTACCTTTCGTTCATTTTTGATCCCAAAAATGTCCTTGCCGTGTCGGACATTTGAGCTTCGTTTGCAGTCAAATGAAGAAAGTCATTGTTTCTGACTTCGTCAAGTTTTATTTGGTTAATATGTTTATGGATATCCATTGCGGCAGTGATAATTATACATGAGGTAAACGAAGGTAGTATTGTCTTTTTGATTCAGGGAAGCGTTCGATACTGTAACGGAGGGCAGTGCGGGGCATAACTTGGTGGTTGGTATCCAGAAAGTCGGTGAGGTATTTTTCGCCACATCGTTTGCCGACCTCTCTTAACATCCAACCCACAGCCTTGTGAATTAGGTCGTGTTTGTCAGAAAGAAGAAGCTTAGAAATTTTTAGGGCATCTATGGGATCGTTATTTTTAGCGATAAAATACAGGCAGCCAATGATCGAAATACGTCTTTCCCAAAGGCTGGCTGATTTGGCCAACCTGTAAAGAATTGTCCGGGGTTTGTCTGACAAAAAGGCTCCAACTATTTTGGGGGCAGAAATGTCTACCAAATCCCAATTGTTAATATATTTAGTGTTTTTCAGATAAAAATCGTATATCCTTTTGGGATTTTCAGGGAATTGATAAACAAGAATCTGAATGGCGATGGAACGTTCTTCATGAAACTGAGACTTAATCAGTTTCTGGACATCTGATAAGGGAAGTTGTTTGAATTTTTTGGATATGGAACGCATCAGGGGGGTGTTTAGCCCTAAAAATTTATCACCATATCCATATTGCCCAGGGCCGGTTTTAAAAAACCAGGCAAAATTCTTGGCTCGCTCTGGATCAGCATGGGATCGAACTTCCTTTTGGACTTCTTCAATCATGGTTTTGCTATCAGGTAGTGTAGTTGAATGGTGTGAGAATTAAGGGATTTGGATTCTAATAATTCAAGTCGAACATCAAAGTCGGCGCCTTGAAAAAGTGCTTTTCCATTACCGAAGGCAACAGGTTCGATATCTATATATATTTCATCTACCAGATTATTCCGCATAAATGACGTCCAGGTTTGGTTTCCTCCAATTATGATCACTTCTCTTTTGCCCAACTCCTTAAATAGGTTAATCGCGTCGACGGGAGTTTTTGCTAAGTATGACTCAAATTTGTTTTTAGTCAGTTTTGGCTGAGAAGTTAATACTACCGTGGGCCCATGCTGATTAGGCCAATCACTATCAGGAAGAGTTAGGTATTCTTCATATGTTTTTCTACCCATAACAATTGCCCCCGCACTTTGACACATTGATATGTAACTGGCGTTACTTTCTTTTGTCCAGTTGGTCTCACCACTTACGTCTGCAATACAACCGTTTACGGAAGAGGCTATATAAAATATGACTTTCATGTTTCCAGGTGCTTTATATCCCCTTTTTCCACACCAGACAAGGTGGACGTGCGGGTGAGCTTTTGTCCGAGGGTATTGAAGCTGGTGCCGACATGACTCATCTGGTTGTAGGCGTTGGTAAGATGACGATTGAGCACGCTCAGATTATCTTCAATTTTTGAGTAGTCCTTTTGAATAGCCCGGAGAAGTTTAAATACCTCTCGGGACTTGTGCTCTACTTCCTGACCCTGGAATGACAGAAATAAGACCTGGAGGTGGGCGTACAGAGTATTAGGTGAAACAGGGTAAACACGTTGGGCTTGGGCAAACTTCATCAACTCCGGGATGTTTACTACTTCGTAATAAACAGCTTCGGAAGGAATATACATTAAGGCAAAGTCGGTGGTACCTTCTTCGGGTAATATGTATTTCTGTGAAATGTCGGAAATGTGTCTTTTGACATCGGAAACGAAACCTGACTTCGCCCCGGGAGTGCCATCGACTATGGCCCTAAATCCCTCTAGGGGGAATTTGGAGTCAATACATAAGAGACCAGCGTCGGTTTTTAATACAGCATCCACTTTAACCCCCGACCTGAATGAGTGTTGTAAGTGGAATGCGTTTTTAGGAAATGACTCACCTATCATGTCTTTTAAAATTTGTTCCCCAATATTTCCCCTCAGTTTAGGGTTTTGGAGAAATTCCTGAAGGGACTTAATGCCACGGCCAACTTCCGACATGGCCCCCAAGTCTTTTTGGACTGAATTCATTAAGGTGGCAGCAAAGTCTAATCTTTGATTGATTTGGGCCGTGGATGACTTCAGCCATTCGGTTATGGCCGGATCGGTGGTGGGTGGCTTGTTAAGCCAGTTGCGAAGGAAAAATAGTGAAATTCCAAAACCGAGCAGAATAACTGATAAAATAAGGAAAAGATCGATATTCATCGTTAATAATCATTATATATGAGCAGAAAAGGAATTCGACCCCAGTGGTATTTTGCAGCGGGGGTTGTCGGATTATTATTGTTAGCCTGGGGAGTACTGAGGTGGCCTCCGGAAAATGTATATATTGAATTGATTGGGTTGGGTTTGTTTTTTGCGTCTGGATATTCAGTTGTATATGGGTTAACAAACAAACGGAAGACCGCATTGGCGTTGATGGTCTTAGTGGGAGGATCACTAGTTCTCCGAAGAATGGATATTCTCGATGTTCTGACGGGAATTTTGCTGGTGATTATTTCTTTATTGATTAGTTTTATCAATTAAACTACTATTAGCCCATGCAAATTTCAAAACAGAAAGTAAATCGGGCGCTTGATAAGCAGTTGTCGGCAATGCTTTATCAGTTAATAGTTGATATTAAAAATCCAGAGGATGCAGAAAAAATATTCAATAATTTGTTGTCCGATACTGAACTTACTACTCTGATTAAAAGGTTGGGCGTAGCTTACTGGCTGACCAAAAAACGCAGTTACGAGGTGATAAAAACAAACCTGAAGGTCAGCTCTGCAACTATCGCAACCTTAGGGCGAGAAATTAAAAATCCCGGATGGCAAATGGCTATTAAAAAGGTTTTGGCAGAAGAGTGGGCAACCAAGTGGGAAGAAAAGATAAAAAAACTGATCAACCCAAACGCCAGTCGTTAGAACTCTTTGATTGGATCAAACAGAAAATTGTCCGGATTTGTAGACAACTTTATTTGAACCGTCTGTTAGATGCGCCGTTACAATACGGTCGGAAGTACTAATGATGTCTGTGTGTATTGCGGAATCGTTAAACCCGAGTGAAATCTTTTTTGACTTGGTCAAAGTCTTAGGGTCGCCCGTGTAGGTGTCCGCATATGCAGAACCAAGGGCGATGTGGGTGTTGCCAAAAGGTCCGCTAATGTTTTCGTCAAAAAGTGTTTCGGCCATAAAATGATCAATACGCGACAGTCTTTTGTCGGTTAAGGAAAATTCCCCAATTTTGTCGGCGTTTTCTACTTCAAGCATTTTTTTCAAGACATCATAGTTTTTGGTTGCAGAACTATTAACTACGCGGCCGTTTTTGAATTCCAGTTCAATGTTGGTAATTATGTTGCCATACCGATAGAGGGGTTGGTTAAACTTGATATGTCCGTTTGTCCCCCGCCAATCAGGTGAAGTAAAGACCTCAAAGCTGGGGATGTTGCGGCCAGAGCCACCAATCCATTTTCTGTTTTTGCCGGGAGTGATCCACAAATCTACATCCGCACCCTGAATGTGAAACTTGTCTACTGACATGGCGTTTAGAAAGTTTTGATACTGTATATTTTTTGTAAATACTTCCTGCCACTTGGCAACCGGGTCAGAAAAATCCAAAAAACAAGCTTTAATTATCTGGTCCCAGTACTGAGCCTGAGATAGTCCGGCTTCTTTGGCCATGGCAGGGGTGCCATAGAGAGCCAAAGTCCAGGTAAACTTTCCGGAATTTTCTTTGATGTCTAACCAATCTTTAAATGGTTTAGAACTTTTATTTCGAAGCATGATTTTGGCCGGATCGACTCCCTCCAACTCATGCAGGTTGGTGTCAGATATAATGCCAATTGAATGGTCGACTGAGTCAACCAAACCCTTAAAATACTTTTTGGGAAAAAACCGTAGTTGATGATCAGAACTCAGTTCATAGATATCTCTGGCGACATCATCGGGGAGGTAAAAAGATATCACGTGACCGCCCGATTTAAGGATTTGGTTTCTGACGGCTACATAAAGAGGTTTGGCTGCTTCTGAAGCGACCAACCGAACTACTTCTGCGTTGCGGAGACCTTTTCCTGAATTTAAGGCAAAATTGACTAACACCTGGGCATATTTGTTTAAGATTTCGGGGGAGGGGTAAAAACTCACATTCATAGCTAAAAATTATACACTAGAGGTGTTAAATTTAACTTTCTATCTAGTATTCTGATTTATGTTGGTTCACGACAGTAGTCACTCCTTATTTCAAAAACAGAGACTGAAGGTTGCTTGCAAAACATGTATTAGAAAATATTAGAACAAAAAATGAGCGTTTTGAATTCAAAAATGTAGTAAAATCTGTTTGTGGCTAAAAAATTTTATATAACCGCGGCAATCCCTTATGTAAATGCAAAACCTCATTTGGGACATGCCCTTGAATTTGTTCAGGCTGATGTTGTGGCACGGTACCACAGGTTACTAAACGAGGATGTCACGCTGTTGTCGGGTGGAGATGAAAACGCGCTGAAAAACGTGCAAGCCGCAGAAAAGGCCGGAAAACCTGTACAAGAATTCATTGATGAAAATAATGACCTTTTTATTAAATTAACACAACAATTGAACACCAAATTTGACGTGTGGCAAAAAGGGAGTGACAAACAAACACACTACAAGTCTAGTCAAGAATTGTGGGGATTGTGTAAAAATACTGGTGATATTTATAAGAAATCCTACAAAGGACTTTATTGCGTGGGATGTGAGGCTTTTTACGAAAGTGGGGATTTAAATGAAAACGGTGAGTGCTATGAGCATCCCGGGAAGAAGTTAGATGAGGTGGAAGAGGAAAATTATTTTTTCAAGTTATCGAAGTATCAAGACAAAATTATAGAATTAATTGAAGCAAATGAATTAGAAATAGTGCCGGAAGAAAGAAAAAATGAGGTGTTAAGCTTTGTTAGGGGAGGATTAAAGGACATTAGCATTTCAAGAAGTAACGAGCGGGCAAGAAATTGGGGGGTCCCAGTACCGGGAGACGATAGTTCTAGAATTTATGTATGGATGGATGCCTTAAATATCTATCAATCAGGAATAGGTTTTGGATGGAATGAAGAAACATATAAAAAACTATGGCCTGCCGATCTACATGTAATAGGTAAGGGAATTATTAGATTTCATGCAGTATATTGGCCGGCTTTTTTAATGTCGGCTGGGCTTAAATTGCCTAAAAAAATATTTGTGCATGGTTATTACACAGTGAATGGGCAAAAAATGTCAAAGACGCTGGGAAATGTTTATGATCCGATGCCGCTGTTAGAAAAATATGGCGCAGATCCATTGCGGTATTACATGCTAGCTAAAACTCCACCATTTACTGATGGGGATTTTTCAGAAGAGAAGTATATTGAAATATATAATGCCGACTTGGCTAGTGGGTTGGGAAATTTGGTGTCAAGAGTTACAAACATGATTGGTCGGTATTGTGACGGATTAGTTCCGGCAATAGACGGCGTTGCTGACGAGCACCCACTGCGGGTTGATAATAAAATTCACAACTGGAAAAAGGTATGGAAAGACATTGATAAATACGTTCCCGAGTTTAAATTTGATCAGGCGGTTGGATCGGTGTGGAAGTTTCTAAAAGAGGCTGATAGATACATTGATGACAATAAACCGTGGGAGCTGGCAAAAAAGGATCGTGCCAAATTAAATTGGGTGCTTTACGGATTGGCGGATAGTCTACATCAAGTTGCTTGGCAAATTTATCAATTTTTGCCTGAAACTTCAGTCGGTATCGCGAAGGCGTTTAGTATTAAACCTTTGTTAGTTGATTCACCAAATAGCAAAGATTCTTGGACCAACCTGAAACCAGGAACTAAAGTTGTGCTGGAGAAACCATTGTTTCCCAGAATAAAATGACGGACGTACACTGTCATCTGGATAACCAGCTCCTGGGAAATTACACACCAGAAAGCGGGCTGGTGTCAATTACAAACGGAACGGGATGGAAAAGTTCGGAAAAAGCTATTGAACTGGCAAGTAAAGATTCAAGCGTCTGGGCATGTGTAGGACTGGCTTATGAAAAAGGGTTTAAGCTTTCTGAAGCAGAAAAAAGATTAGAAAACCTAGCCAAGAATGACAAAGTGGTGGGAATTGGAGAGTGCGGATTGAATTATCGGCAAGACACAGACGACGAAACAAAGATATACCAGCATAAACTTTTTCGAGCACACTTGGCTGTGGCGCAACGATTAGGACTGCCGGTTGAGGTACATAACAGAAATGCTGATGAGGACATTTTGAAGATATTGGACGAATTTCGAGATGTGAAAATATTGATGCACTGCTTTACTCGAGGACGTGAATTTATGAATAAATGCGTTGAAAACGGTTTTTACATGAGTTTTGGCGGATTGGTAACCTACGCAAACAATTCCAGAATGAAAACGATGGTTAAGGAAGTGCCGTCCCACCTTTTGCTACTGGAAACAGACTCCCCATATTCGGTACCAGCCGGGATCAAGGAACCACACAATACCCCGACAAATGTTAAAATCGTGGCTGAGGTGGTAGCTGAATTAAGGGGATGCTCTGTGGCAGAATTAGAAGCGACTACCGATGCCAATGCCAGGCAACTATTTTTTAAATTAAAATGACCAGAAGGCGATTGTTGGAAATTGTCCCAGGATTTGTTAGCTGGAACCTAATATTGTTTCTTGTTTGGGGTGGTTATTTTTTCCCAGTTTTGACTGCTTATTTTATTTTGGCTTTTGACGTTTTTTGGGTTTGGAGTGGTTTTGAAATGACCGTGGCTGCTATGTTGTCACACTTGCGAATTGAGGCTTCGGAGAGGCTTGATTGGATGGGAGAAGTAAAAGGATTTGGAGATTGGAAAAATGTACGACACATTGTGATGGTAACCATAGCCAATGAACCCGTGGAAATTTATCAGGGCATACTTGAGGCTTTGGCTAAACAAACATTTCCTTTAAAACAAATAGCCGTGGTAATGGCTACAGAGGCCAGATATCCCAAGGGGAAAATTGAATCGGAAAACTTAAGAAGGGTGTGGGGGGGGAAATTTGGAGCTTATTTAGTAACATCACATCCGGCTGACATCCCGGGCGAAGTCAAAGGTAAGTCGGCCAATGAAGCGTGGGCAGCAAAAGAGGCAAAGAGAGTTTTGATAGACGAGCGAGGCTGGGATATGCGTTATGTGACCATTACATCAAACGACGCAGATGTAGTTTTACATAATCAATATCTGGCGTACTTATCCTTTAAATTCTTGGACGACCCTCAAAGATATCGTAAGTTTTGGCAACCGGCGGTAGTTTTTTACAATAACATATGGAGAATTCCGGCTGCAACCAGAATTATTAATACCTTTTCCAATGTTTGGCAAATGGGAGTTTTGGTAAGAAAAGACAGATTAATTAATTTTTCTAATTATTCCGCTTCCTTAAAAATGATTGACGAAGTGGGTTATTGGGATACCGATGTCATACCTGAGGATTACCGAATTTTCTTTAAAGCTTTTTTTAAACTAAATGGTGAAGTTGAGGTAGAACCTATATTTTTACCTTCAAGCGCAGACGCAGCTGAGTCCACCAATGTGTGGCGTACATTTGTAAACGAGTACGAACAAAAAAAGAGATGGGCCTGGGGAGTGTCTGATTTGCCACTTTTTATGGAAATGTATGCCACTCAGCCTAGAGTTTCTTTTGTTAATAAAACACTGAGAGTATTAAGGGTTGCCCAAGATCACTTACTGTGGCCGGTAAATTGGTTTATTATTACGATCGGCGTGTCGGTGGTAACGGTGATCAATCCTGCTTTTAAACGAACATCGTTGGGTTTTATGCTGCCACAGATTTCTTCCGGAATTTTAACTATTACGTTGGTTTTTCTTTTGATGATGCTGTTTATTGAATTCAGACACAGACCTCCAAGACCGAAGAACATTCCCTGGTGGAGATCATTTTTGGCACCATTTGAGTTTCTGCTGATGCCTATTTCAGGATTCTTTTTTTCGGCTCTTCCAGGTCTTGATGCTCATACGAGATTAATGTTGGGTAAATATATTGAATATAGGGTAACAGAAAAGGTAAAGTAGAATAAGTGAAAAAGATATTGGTGTGGATTGAAAAAAATGAGTGGATGCTAGTGGTTGTGTCTGTGGGAATTCTGCTGCGAATCCCGTCACTATTTGAGCCGCATTGGTATGGAGACGAGGAGATTTATTTGACGATTGGTCAAGCAATAAATTCCGGATTGAAACTTTATCAACAAATACATGACAACAAGCCGCCGTTGTTGTACTTGATGGCCGCCCTATCGAACGGAGAGCTGTTTTGGTTTAAGTTTTGCTTAATGATTTGGAACACTCTGGCTATAGTAACTATGTATAAATTGGCCAGAAAATTAGGATTTGTAAAGAAGAAAGCAATTGCAAGTGCCGGGATATTCATGGCTCTAACAAGCTTGCCGTTTCTTGAGGGAAATATAGCCAATGCAGAAATATTCTTTTTACTACCAGCAATGCTGGCTGTAATAATTTTGTGGGGCAAAAATATCTCCTTAAAACATATTTTTGTGGGCGGACTGTTTTTGGGAATCGGAGCTCTGTTCAAAATGCCGATACTGCTGGAGGCCGGGGTGTGGCCACTATACTGGCTGATTTTTGAACCAAAGCGATGGTGGAGTAAATCACTAATACTGGCAGCCGGAGTACTGATGCCAATTGGACTGAGCTGTGTATATTACTGGTGGGAGGGAAGCCTGAAGGCTTATCTGGTGGCGGCGTGGGCCCAAAATTTGCCTTATTTATCGTCATGGAAAGCAAGTGGCTCCGGCGATGGAATTTTTTCCCTGAAAGGTCGTCTGGTGGTATTAATTGCCCTGCTGGCTCCAATTTTAGGGTTGGGAAAGAGATTGGGCAAAAACTTAACATTTTATTTAACCTGGTTTGTGATTGGTCTGTTTTCGGCTTTATTATCAGGCAGGCCTTATCCTCATTATTTAGTTCAGATAATTCCAGTGTTATCCCTGCTTGTACCGGAACTTTGGATTGGAGAAAAATACGGAAGGAAGGCCGCGGTTTTAGCTATTGTTTTGGCTGTGATAACTTTTAATGCGTATGGATTTTACAATTATCCCGTGATTCAGTACTACCAAAACTTTTTAGAATGGACATGGGGCAAAAAGGATCGACATAATTATTTTGAATGGTTTGACAGACAGGTTAATGCAAATTACGGGGTGGCGTCATTGGTAAGTCAGATAAGTTTCCCAGGGGACAGGCTATTTGTGTGGGGAGATCAACCTTCTATTTATGCGCTTTCCAGAAGATTGCCGGCTACAAAATACACAGTTAAGTATCATATTAAAGATTTTAAGGCGGAGGGCTATTCCATATCTGAAATTGCAAACTCTTTACCTAGGGTGATAGTGAGTTACGGAGAAGAGGACAGTTTGCCAGGTTTGCAGTCGGTGTTGTTGTCGCGATACATGTTGGTAGCAAAAATCAGCAACGCTGCAGTTTTTAGACTGTATAATAGTGTCGCACATGGAAAAGATTGATTGGTATAAGGTTTGTCAGAAGTTTTTCTTGTGGCAATGGGTAATCATGGCAGCAGCCCTGGCTTTTGGGATAGGTGTAGGAATAGGATTGGGAAAAAGCCTGCCAACCCAGATTCCCTTGTATTATAGTCGACCTTGGGGAGAGGAGCAGCTGGCAGGAAAGGCTGAGTTGGTTGTGCCATTGTTGGGAATAGTTTTTTCGGTTTTACTTTCAAGTTTTTTGGTGAAAAAAGTCGGCAGTGATAAGGTTCTGGCAGCTTTGATCCTGGGATCAACGGTAGTTGCGGAAATGATGTTGCTACTGGCGATGATTAGGATAGTTGTGTTAGTTATTTGAAATTTATGATGTTTGTGTGGCAAGTATTATTAGTGCCGCTGCTGGTTTCGGCGGCTGTGTCTTTTGTGGTTACCAAGTGGGTGATTAATAACGGCAAAAAACTGAAGATTATTGATGACCCCAAAACCCACGCCTTACCCAAGGTGGTCCATAAAGAACCAGTGCCCAGGGGAGGAGGCATTCCGATATTTGTGGCAGTGGCTTTGGGATGTCTGGTTTTTTTACCTCTAACGACCAGAGTGGTGGGGATCGTTGTGGCTTTGGCACTATTGGCCGTAGTAGGTTTTTTAGATGATAGATATGAGGAAAAAATTTCTCCTTATGCCAGATTGTTGGTAAATATTTTGGCGGCCTTGTGCGTAATTGGGACGGGGGTTGGGATTGCTTTTATAACAAGCCCGGTGGGGGGAATTGTTCATCTTGACTGGCCCAGATGGTGCTTTTCGGCTTTGGGAAGCCAACATTGCCTATGGATATTGTCCGACGTGTTTGCCCTCCTGTGGCTAGTTTGGATGCAAAACATAGTCGGCTGGAGCAGTGGGGTTGATGGGCAATTGCCTGGATTCGTGATTACGGCCGCCATAACGATTGCGGTTTTGGGGATGAGGTTTGGAACTGATACTTCACAGGTGGCAGTGATAACTTTGGCGGGAATGAGTGCGGGAGCATATTTGGGGTTTTTGCCTTGGAATTGGTGGCCGCAAAAAATAATGCCTGGCTATGGAGGAAAAAGTATGGCGGGATTTTTACTGGGACTTTTGGCAATCATGTCAGGGGCTAAAGTGGGGGCCATGATATTGGTTTTGGGAATTCCTTTTATTGATGCGGTAATGGTGATAATTAAAAGAGTACGAGAAGGCCGATCTCCGGTTTGGGGAGGGAGAGAGCACCTCCATCATTATTTACTGGATAAGGGGTGGGGCAAAAGAAGAATAGCGTTGTTTTATTGGTTTATGTCGATAGTGTTTGCCATCCTGGCGCTACAATTGAAAGCCGGACTGAAGTACTTTACAATGGCGACAGTAGTGTTGGTTATCGGAGGAACAATTTTGTGGTTACAATACTGGTCAACTTATTCAAAACAGCCAGACCCAGACAATGGGTGAAGAATTTCACCTTGTTTGCGGCGCTGATATTTACCGGGCACTTATACACTGCTCCTGTATGGATTAAGGATTTGGGAATAATAGCTCAAGCAACCGTGGCTTTTACTTTGGTCGCTATTGCCATCTATTTTTTGAATGACATTAAAGACATAAAAGCGGATCAGGCTCATCCGTTTAAGAAAAAAAGGCCTATTGCAGCCGGCAAAATTTCGATTCCCCTGGCTTGGTCTGTTTTTGGAATTGCGACCGTGTGGGGGTTGTTTTGGTCTTATTCCTTGTCTCCTTTATTTTTTGCTGCGACTGCGGGGTACTGGGTGCTGCAAATAATGTATTCCTTGTGGTTAAAAAATATAGAGGTAGTGGATGTGTTTGTAATTGCTTTGGGATTTTTTATAAGAGTGTTTGCCGGGGCATTGGTGATTAATGCTCATTTGTCTATTTGGTTTCTACTGTGCGTGATTTCTACTTCACTGTTTTTGGCAGTAGGGAAAAGACGCGCCGAACTGGCAATATTGACCGAACAGGCAGCCGCAATTCAACATCGCAAGGTGATGGGAAAGTATAGTGCCGACATTTTGGATTCATATTTATCCATGTTTGCTACGGCGGCATTTTTATCATGGGCGTTGTTTACCTTTAACTTTTACGACCAGACCGAACTGACAAATCCACAGCCAAGTTTGGTTCTGGTATCCAGAACTTTAACTATAAATAAATGGCTAATGACCACAATTCCGGTAGTCATATTTGGAATCATGAGATATTTAAGAATTATTTACGATGGAAGTCGAGCAGAATCCCCTGAAAGAGTGATACTTAGCGACAAGCCGCTTCTGGGATCTGTTTTAACCTGGATTTTGATTGTAGTGGGGGTACTGTACTGGTCTTGGTTTTGACTTTAAATTTTTTGGGCGTACTCGGATGAAATCCAACCTGAAGAAGTAGCTGAAAGCTCGGCTTTGATTAAATACCAACCACTGACTGAATCCAGCAGGGGATAGGTTTCTCCGGGATTAACTCTTCCTACTTCGGCAGAATTCCTGTTTGGAGCCGAACGAACACGCAAAAACCCGGTGGGGGTAGAGGTTATTTTGACGGTATTAGATCCGGGAGCTGGCGTCGGAGAAGGTGTTTTTATAGTAGCCGATGAAGTAGCGTCGGAAACTTTGGGTGTGGGAGAAGGAAGCGGACTGGGTGTGGGACTGACCGGTAGGAGTTGGGCGGTAATTTGGAGGACGTAGTCGTCCATGGCTTTGGCGTTTATGGTCCTAGAAGCGTATCCCGGAGCTGAGATTTCAATTTGATGATCAAGCGGGCTGAGAGTACTAAGAGTCAGAGGGGTAAAACCCTGCGGTTCGCCGTCAACAAATACAGAGGCTGAGTCGGGATCTGAAGTGACCACCGTCAAAGAAGCCGGCTTTCCAGGGGAAGAGGTAAGAGTAATAGTCTCTCCAGCAGATGAGGTGCCATCTGCTCCAAATTCTCTTTTTATTACCGTATAAATTTTATCGGTAAGGCGAACTTTGGTTTGAAAGGGGGCTTGAGTGGCTGAAGTCTGCTCAGGAACAATTTTCAGAGTGATTTCCCCCGGGGGGAGAAGTTTTTCAAAGGGGGTGCTGCCTTCCTGAACATTATCTATAAAAACCAGGGCCGTAGGAGTGGACTCTATTTTCAGCCCTGCAGTTGGTTGTCTGGCTTTAATAAACTGGGAAGCAATGATGCCAGCGACAATGCCAACGCCGGAAAAGATCAGAACTAGGGGTAAATACTTTTTCGAAATCACAAGCGTAATATAACACAAAATTGCTATAATTCATCAGTATTGCACGTTGGCCGGATGGCGAAGTGGAAACGCTGCGGTCTGCAAAACCGCCACTGCGCGGGTTCGATTCCCGCTCCGGCCTCTGGGAAAATGAATCCTGAGGCTTTCACTGAAAACTTGCCTAAGGCGGGTCTGGTGTGTAACGGAGTGGCTATTGCGGCCTTATTTGTGGCTAAATTGATCTCCGTGTCAAATAATAGTGAAGCTGCCTGGGGGCTGGGGGCAATTTATACTGCATTTACGCTTGCGGCGGTCGCGATGACTTTTATTGATTTGGGTGTAATAGTCGGCGCGCACAGCAAAGGCTACAAAATAATTGACGGCAACGAATCGATATTTTCTGATAGATCTGTAAACTTATTGGCGACGGCGGTAAATGTTTTTCTGGGAATGATTAATAAGTTGGTAGTGGTTAATCCCCCATTTTGATAGCCAAATGTAACCCGAAAATGGGGGAGACCTTATGTCTTCGGTTTATCTTCGGAATGGTTTGACTTTGTAAGGGGGATTGGATATACTGCGGAGCAGATCTCCGCGTATGTAGGAGATTTTTTTTAATCTTTATGAACAAGGATTGGAAGGCGTGGATTATGCACAAGGCCGAACCCCTGCTGGGTCGGGAGACTACTCCCCTGCCGGTTAAGGAGCTGGCCTGGAAGGCCGTCAATTTTGCCGTGAATTGCGGCATAAGCCATCCGGTTAGTTTTGCCTTGCGACCCATACTGATGCACAGCAATCTGAGGCTAATGGTGGGGGTGAATTTGGCAATCATTGTGGTTCTGGCTGCCGTATTCGGGCCTATCCCCTCTCTGGCTGAAAATGCAGGCGGTCCACTGGCTATAACCATAGCCACCGAAGGCGAAGTTAAGCTAATAACTGAAGCGACAGTGGCATATCCCCTACCCAGTCAGGGTTTGATAT
>Ga0156507_122_pt1 | contig 15252 bp, 15 predicted proteins | sample RifOxyB1_FD_110654 | JGI IMG/M metagenome (GOLD analysis project Ga0156507, IMG submission 110654) | Candidatus Amesbacteria bacterium RIFOXYB1_FULL_44_23
ATATAACCGGTGGCCAAAGTCAAAATGATGTTACTGGAGCCGGCGGTCAGAGTTCCGGCTGCGTCCAGGTTACCGGTATTTCCCAAAGTGAACTGAGTGACACCGCCTGCAGATGCTGTAAGAATATCGTTGGCTCCGGTTTCGTTGAAAACTGCCAAGGCTTTACCAACCTGCGTTCCTGATACTTCAAGTTTAGATGAGGGTGTAGTAGCACCTATGCCGAAATTTCCGGCAAAATAGCTTTGTCCGCCTTCAGAGTAGATGGCGTAGTCATTGGTGCCGGAAAGTTGATTAGTAAGAAAGATGCCGTAATTGTTGGTAATGGTTCCGCCTGCGGCATCATTTACATACAGGCCGAAACTGTCACCGATTGTTCCAGTGGTGATATTGATTCTGTTTGCACGCACCGCAGAGGCGGTTGAGATGTTGGCACCAGCGTTTGAGACTGTGATTGAAGCCGATTCAGCAAACATGTTGGGGATGGTGCCTGCAGCAGAAACCAATACCTCATCACTTGCGCCAATCAGGCTACTGGTTATTGTTCCGGCTCCGGATACTACTCCAAGGCTTCTGGAACCGGTTACTCTCGCAGTGGATGACGCGTTCGTTAATCTGGAGTCGAAATAACCACCCACGCTTTGGCTGCTTGAATCGGTGTTTGTAGTATTCTTGTAAACGAAGGAACCGAATCCAAAGACGTTGCCTGAGGTAGTGGTCGAGTTGAATAGGTCCATGGCGACCCCATAATTGGTGCCGGTGGTTGAATAGGTTTGTTGCATATTTAAAACCGCAACGTTGCCGTTATCAGCTACCAGATGGGTCCTGCCTGATGAAGGAATGATGGTGAGATCCCCGTCAGCTTCAGTTTGGAAGGTGGTGTAATTTGTAAGGTCAGATGAGAGACGGAGTTGGGGAGCGGAGGCGCCGAAAACATCCAACTGATTTGATGGATCAGATGTTCCAATTCCTACGTATCCGGTGTTGGGGGCGACTACTAGACCATTGGTCCAAGAATCGGCTCCTGACTTGTACTGAAGTGACAGAGGTCCGGTTGGGGGACGGATGGTAGAGGTAGTTAAAGTTCCGGCCATTGTCGCGGAGCCGGTGTCGGCAAAGACTTGAAAAAGCGCCGAGGAGGTGGCAATGCCGCCGATTGCCAGATCCAGAGTAATGTTTGAGGGGGAGAGAACTTCGTTATTGAGCTGCCAGTGGCTGGTGCTGGTGTTGTCTACCCAGGTGGGAATTCCGGAGCCATTGCTTTGCAGAATTTGGCCGGTTGTTCCGGCAGCGGTAAATTGATATGCAGTGCCGTCGCCATAGGCTATGCCGCCATCGGTAGGGGTTGCAGTACTGTTGGTGCCACCACGGGCAATGGCCAGTTGAGCTTCTGAGTTTAGGGTGCCATCGCCGCCGCTGGTGTAAACGACACCGTTTGTTGTTAAGTTACCCAAATTTACATCTCCGGTTGAGTCAACGTAGAGGTATTTTGTTAATCCGGAATTGTTGGTGACTGAAAAAATATCTACGCTTCCGCTGGCGGCTTGGGCAACAACTAAACCTGTCGCTGCGGCAGCAGATGGAGTAATGGTTTGGGTGGTAGCTGGTGTAGTACCCAGACACGAACCGGAACAACCGCTACTGCTGGTAATGGTGACTGACTTGTCTGAAGTGCTAGTGGTTAAACTAATTCCGCTACCGGCAACAAAAGTAAGTGAGGCTTGGTTGCCGCCAGCATCAACGTCAGACTGGCCAGACACTTTTATTTTAGAGAAAAAGCTTTGAGAGGAACCTTTGTCGGTGTTGGCAATAGTTGTGCCACTGATGGATATTCCACTGCCGGCTGTGAGAGTCACAACGCCTTCCTGACCCTGAAATGACGAGACTCCACCCGTTGCAGAGATGGTGGGAGTTTGACCTGAAGTGATAGTGATACCGCGTCCGGCAACTACTCCGTACAGAATGTTGGGAGCGGTGAGATTGCCAATTACTTCTACGTCCTGAGCAAAGGTTGCGGGAATTTTTACGCCCAAATTAAGATTATCTACGACTGTTTCTGAGGCAAGAACCATTGGCGGTTCAGTGGTTTGGCTAATTTCCGAAGCTGAATTTGTTCTGAAGAGAGTTGAGACTAAAGAGGAAAAATTGCCTTTGGAAATTAACCCTGAGGCGGTTAAAGTACTAATTACCGCAAAGAGCATTATGCCACTAAGAATTAAAAGTGTAATTAAGGCTAAACGAAAGAAAGGGAGGGAAGGAACGATGGGTGAAGGGGATGAAGAAAAGGTTGATCTAGAGTCAGGGGTTATTGAAGAATCAATTTTTGGTGTGGCTGAAGCTTTTAATACTGAAGTTAGGTTCAGATTTGAGGGTTTGGTGTCAGGTTCAAAATTCTGCAATTGAATTAACGAGTATCGTCTCTGATTTCCGGCAGTTCGTTTAGGAATTAAAATTCCCTGCTTTTCCCATCTTCTGAGGGTTTTTGAGGAAACTTTTAAAAAATCAGCCGCTTCCTGAATGGACAAGCGGTAGGAGTATTTAAGAGGATCGGACAGGTTGGTGGTCATTTTGAATCTAAAACTTGGACATGGGCAACTTTGTCCAAGTATTATTACTATAATGATTAGATACGCGAGCGTGCGTGTCAAGGAGTAGTTTGGTGTAATTCAGGACAGATCAAATTTTCTTCTTAAAACATGATCTGCGGTAAATAGTTTTGAGGGAAAAAATCGGTTCGAGGGCTGATGTTTTTTTGCCTTGACTTGTGGTTGGGTTATTTTTTTAAAACGAGTTGTTTGTTTTTTTCTCAGGTTAATTTTGATGTTTTAGTTAGAGCATGATTGTTAATTAGATTTTTTAGGATAAACATGTTCCGGTTTAATCACTGAGAAGATGACGAAAGTTTGCCAATTGGATTAGAAATTGAAACAGTCTGAATTTATGTTTGAATATCAAATCTTATAGTAAATTATAGTTTTAAGACCGTTTACTAAGTAGATTTTGTGTAATATTTACTGGTTTTTGAATGTAAATCGCATATTCAAGCCATATAACACTAATGGGATATTGCTGTTTTTTTGTTTTTGAAACTTGGACAAACCTGGACATTTGTGCTTTTATTTCAGTAATTCCCGCCGGAGATGCACATTTTGTACATTAATAGTACATACTTGTTGTTTATTTTTAGGATAAAGAGATTTAAACTGGTTTAATGAATGCTGGAAAATTGGTTTTTCTGGTTATATTATTGTGCAGCCTGATATCTCCTTCGTGGGTTTATGGGGCTGATCCGGTGGGTGGTGTAGCCGAGATGTTTGAGTTGGTGGATGAAAATGTCGAGGATGGAAGCATTCTATGCATGACTAATGCTGGTGTAATACTGTGTAATAACGAGTACGATACGACTATGTACGGAGTTTTTGTGAGTGAACCGGCAGTAGTTATGGAAAACTCAAGCTTGAGTGATGCAAAGCCGGTGATCACCTCCGGGAAAGCGTATGTTAAGGTTAATAATCAAAGAGGAGAAATAAAACGAGGTTCGTTTATCACATCATCCAGTCAGCCTGGTGTAGGTCAAGTAGCTGTTAAAAGCGGTAATGCTTTGGGAGTGGCCCTGGAGGACCTGGTAACCGTGGATTCGTCCGGCAGCGGTAAGGTACTTGTGTTAATTGATATTCGGCCGGCGTTGGTCTCTAAAACAGCCAGGGGAAATTTACTGGAGACGTTGAAAGAAGGCTTGTTGGCTCCGACTTTGACTCCGCTGGCTTCCCTTCGATATCTGTTGGCAATTATTGTGGCCATCATGGCTTTTGGATTGGGATTTGTATATTTTGGCAGAGTGGCCCGAGAAGGAGTTGAGGCGCTGGGGAGGAATCCACTAGCTGGAAGGGCGATTCAGATGTCGGTACTGATGAATTTGCTACTGACTTTAGCTATCATGGTGGGGGGATTGGTTTTAGCTTACATAATTCTGATAATATAAATGTATGACATTTGAAGTGTTGGGGATTTTAGTTTTAGCAATAGTCTTGGGCGTGGTATTGTTTGCCTATGACCGGTCCTTGCGGGAATTAGCTGGAATTAAAAAAGATAAGATTGATTTTGAGCAAAGAGCCCGGAGAAGAATGCTTAAGATTCTGCGTGAGGCCAGGGATAAAGCGGTGGAAATAGTGGGTGAGGCCCAGGTTGACGCGGGAAACTTAAAACAAATGATGGACGTGGAGATGGATCGACTGGCCAAAGAACAACTATCAGACTATAAAGAAACTATTCAAAATATATCAAAAAATATTGAAGATGAGGTCAAAAACGAAGTGGGAGAATTAAAAAAAGTGCTGGAGATGGAAACGGTAGAAGCGGAAAAAACCGTGGCTAAAAGGATGGCAGAAGACTATGCGCAGGCGGAGAAAAAAATAGAGGATTACAAGTTGGCTAAGTACAAACAAATAGAAGAAGGGGCGGTGGGCGTGCTTGAGGAAGTGGGAAGGAAATTGGTCGGTAAGACTTTGAACTTTAGGGAGCATACCGATTTCATAATTTCCGCACTGGAGAAAGCAAAGCTACAAAATGATATCTGAAAATACTCAGGAAATTCTAAATGGAATAATTCTTAAATCCGAAGCTGTCGACTGGCTGCGGGAATTGGATGTGCTTGACCAATCGGTTTATAAAACCGACGCCACTAATTTTGTTCAGACATTAGAAAAAGAAGTTAACAGTAAATTGTCTTTAGCAATTATGAATGAACTAAAAATCAAAGGAGACGGAATTGAGGCCAGGGCTGAGGCTTTGCGGGAAATACGAGATGGTGTAAATAGCCTCCCGGAGATTAAGTTGGAGGTGGCAGTTGATTTGCCGACTGCAATGATTAAAAGGATAAGTAAATGGTTAAAAGAGAACGTGGCTCCGGGCATTGTTTTGGACATAACAGAGAATGAAGAAATAATGGCAGGGGTGAGAATCACATATTTGGGTCGGTATGTGGATTTATCGGCTGAAAAAAATTGGACTGAAGTGTGGAAACAGGTGACAAGTGAATTAGTGACCAAAGGAGAAACTAGTTATGGTGGAAATTCAGTTTGAAAAACTATTGGAGCAATTCGGTGAGGTGGGGTTTGTGGAAACCCTGTCCCATTCGATAGCAAAAATTAAAGGTTTGCCTGAAGTGCGGATGGGGGAGATGGTAATGTTTGAATCCGGGCAAGTTGGTCAGGTGATGGCTCTGGACAGCGAGATGGTGGAGGTGTTGGTACTGTCAAAAAGTGCGGTTAAAGTGGGGGCCAGAGTGGTGCGAGTAGGCAGAACAATGACGGTTTCCGTGGGTGAGCAGTTGTTGGCTCACACTCTGGATGCATTGGGCAGACCGATTTGGGGAGAACCGATTGACGCAAGTAAGTTTGAATTCAGACCCATAGAGATGGTGCCCTCGGGGATTGTATACAGAAAGAAGATCAGCAAACAGATGTCTACGGGGGTGGTATTGGTGGATTTGATGATTCCCCTGGGAATGGGCCAAAGAGAATTAGTGATCGGAGACAGAAAGACCGGAAAGAGTAATTTGTTGCTGCAGGCGGCGGTGTATCAGGCACGTCTGGGCAGAATTTGCGTGTATGCGGCAATTGCTAAAAAGAAATCTGAGATTAAACGCATTGAAGCGTTTTTGCAGGAAAAGGGAGTCTGGGGGAATTCGGTGGTGGTGGCGACATCGGCTCAGGATTCGGCCGGGGAAATATTTTTGTGTCCATATACGGCCATGTCGATTGCGGAATATTTCAGAGACAAAGGCCGGGATGTGTTAGTAATTTTTGACGACATGACTTCGCACGCGCAGTTTTATCGGGAACTGTCACTAATTTCAGGCAGATTTCCCGGAAGAGATTCGTATCCGGGGGACATTTTCCATATTCATTCCCGCCTGCTGGAAAGAGGCGGCAACTTTCTGGTTGACGGCAAAGAGGCGTCTATAACCTGTCTGCCGATTGCCGAAACGGTTCAGGGGGACATTACCGGATACATCCAGACGAACCTGATGTCCATGACGGACGGGCATATCTTTTTTGACGGGGAATTGTTTTTTAAGGGCAGACGGCCGGCGATTAATCCGTTTGTGTCGGTGACTCGGGTAGGGCACCAGACTCAAACGAGTTTGGCCCGTGAAGCAGGAAGGGTGCTTTTGGACTTGCTGTCAGGATATGAGCGCACACAAAGCTTTTTGAAGTTCGGGGCGGAATTGGGAGAAAGCTCCAGACAAATCCTGACGATGGGAGACAGAGTGCTGGCTTTTTTTGATCAACCAACTTCAAAGATTGTACCTTACAGTATGCAGTTGGTACTTTTGGCGATGCTGGTGTCGGGAATGTGGAACGGGAAAAACCTAAATAAGCTTTTGGAGGCGGCTGAAAAAGACAACACGATTATGGAGGCGGTTGATGGGATGGTGGAGTCTTCGGACAGCATGAATAAGCTGATTGACCAGGTAAGAAAAAGTTCGGAAAAGTTATTGCCTCATTTATCCTGATTTATGATTTCAAAACGGCAAATTACACAGGAAATAGATGGCTTGATCTCTCTTAAGGGACTAGTGGAGGTGTATGAAGAAGTGGCAGCGGGAAGAATGCAAAAAATCAGGGGAGCCGTGTTGCAATCGCGGTTATTTCTGAATGGACTGCTGGGGGTTTTTTCGCGAGTGAAGGCAGCATATCTAAAAGATCCGAGCGTGGTAGTAAGTACGAGGGCTCGAAACGGCAAGATGGTGGCGGTATTTGTGTCGGCCAACTCAGGGCTTTACGGGGACATTGTAGACCGGGTGTTTGAGGAATTTGCGGCTTTTGTAAAGCAGAAAAATCCGGATATTGTGGTACTGGGGAAGCTGGGGGTGAAAATGATGAGTGACAGGCTTCCAGGGAGACTGTTTAATTATTACGATTTTTCAGACGATGGGGTAGAGGCGGAAAGCTTCAGAATGATCATGCGGTATTTGATTCAATTTGAAAAAATTATGGTATTTTACGGTCAGTTTAAAACCATTCTCAATCAGCAACCAGTGGTGACTTCAGTATCAGGAGATGCAATGGCAGCTGAAGAGGACGTGGTGGTGGACGCGACCGGAAGAAAGGTGGCCAGGAGGTATCTGTTTGAGCCAAGCATTGAGGAAGTTGCCAAAGTATTTGAAGGGGAGATTTTGGCTTCAGTGTTTGAACAGACACTGCATGAATCACAGCTGTCAAAGTTTGCTTCGAGAATGCTGGCCCTGGATCACTCGGTGGAGAACATTGAAAAAAGAATGGGATTTATTAAGCTGGAATCGGTAAGATTGAAACACAAGCTTATGAATAAAAAACAGTTAGGAAGAATATCCGGATTAACCTTGTGGGCCGGACGAAGCAGGGGGAGGAACTATGCCTAAAGCAAAAGGTGACGTGGGGAAAGTGATTTCGGTTAAGGGGAACATTGTGGAAGTGGAGTTTGATGATGGAGTGCCGGAAGTGTATCAAATGCTGCAGCTAATGGAGGATCCGGAGGTCAAGCTGTCCGTATATTCTTCGTCCGGATCAAAAAGGTTTTATTGTTTAGTCCTGGCAGGAGCAGGAGGGCTGTATCGGGGGGCAAGGGTGAAGGATTCAGGTGAGATAATGTCAGTGCCGGTGGGGGAAGAGCTGTTGGGAAGACTGATAGATGTGTTTGGTGAGCCGGCTGACGGCGGACCGCCCATAAAAACCAAAAGCCGAAGGCAAGTGCAGGGAACTGTATCAGACTATAACGATGTGTCTACTCATGAAGAAATCTGGGAGACAGGGATAAAGGTAATTGATCTGTTTTCGCCGCTTCTAAAGGGCGGAAAGATGGGACTATTCGGGGGAGCGGGTGTGGGGAAAACCCTGCTACTGACTGAGATGATGCACAACGTGATGACCGGGAAGCCGGGGAACGCTTCTGTGTTTTCCGGGGTAGGTGAAAGAACCAGGGAGGGGCACGAATTGTATGAGGAGATTAAATCGAGGGGGCTACTTAAATATGTAAGTTTAGTATTCGGACCGATGGGGGCAAACGCAGCCGTCAGATACCTTACCGGTCTGGTGGGGGTGACAATGGCCGAGTACTTCAGGGACGAGGGCCGGGATGTGTTGTTTTTGATTGATAACGTATTTCGTCTGGCTCAAGCAGGTAATGAACTGGCAACGCTGATGAACGCTATTCCATCAGAGGACGGATACCAATCTACCTTAACTTCGGAAATGGCGGAATTTCATGAGAGGTTAGTGTCTACCCAAAAGGGAGTGATTTCTTCGGTGGAGGCTATCTACGTGCCCTCAGACGACCTGTTGGATCATGGTGTGCAGTCCATATTTCCGTATTTAGATTCAATTGTGACCCTGTCTCGTAACGTCTATCAGCAAGGCAGATTGCCGGCAGTAGACGTGCTGTCGTCAAGTTCTTCGGCTTTAAACCCAAACATTGTAGGCCAGCTACACTACGAAACGGCAGTAAAAGCTCAAATTACACTGAATAAGGCTGAGAGCCTGGAAAGAATGGTGGCACTGGTGGGTGAATCTGAACTGTCGCCGGAAAATCAGCTACTATACCGAAGAGCCAAAAAGATTAAGAATTTTATGACGCAAAACTTTTTTGTAGCTGAGGAGCAAACCGGGAAAAAGGGGGCGTTTATACCATTGAAAGATACCATTGCGGGAGTGGCTTCGATTCTGGATGGCAAGTTAGATCAGTTTTCGGAGGATAAGTTTATGTATGTAGGAAGAGTAGATGAAGTTGTAAACGGAGCGGGCAATGGCTAAATTGGCTTTACAAGTTGAGGTGCGAAGCAGGCAAGGCCTGATGTTTGAAGGGGAACTTTTTGCATTATCATCTTTCAATAAGACAGGTCCGTTTGACGTGCTACCCACTCATACTAATTTTATTACCATGATTAAGGACAAATTGACTTTGAGAAGACAGGACGGGAGGACGGAAGAGATAAATGTGGCGGATGGGGTGATGATGGTAGAAGGAAATAAAGTGAAAGTTTTCTTAGGAATTACAAAGACCTGATTTGTCCGATACATCAATCCGTTTGGTGTGTGCTGGCAGAATATTATAGAGTTTGCTAATGAGTGTAATTTATTTCCAGAAGAGTAGGGGGCTTGAAAGTGTTGACTTGACCGTCTATAATACTATCACAATTTGAAAGGTTTGGGGAGTCGCGATCCCTATATACCGAGCGAGGAAATGCGCTCCGGGCTAGCCCGTGACAGCAGTCAATGAGGGAAACTTCATGCAGATCGTCAAGGTTTAAACGGCTGCTTTTTTAGTTCTTAATAGTTTCCGAAATAGGGTGGTACCACGATTGGTCACGAATCGTCCCGATATATATCGGGACTTTTTTATGGCCAAAGAGACTGAATTAAATTTGCTTAAACCCTGGGAATTACCCCAGGAGTTTTTGCTGCAATGGAATGAGCAAGAAAAGCTATTGTTACCTTACTGTGGGGCTGTGGTAGTTATGGCTAAACCAGAACACACGGCTCAAATTGTGGAGTTAACTACAGGTAATGTGGCCTTGGTGGGAGTGAGTACACCTGAAGTGGCTACAAAAACGATAAGCGAATTTGTAGACGGGGAGAGAGGGCTGGTTGCGTTGATGGAGTCAGAGGTAGTTTCTTTTCAGGGTCTGGGATTATGGACGTTTGGTTTTTGCGAGTTGAGATCGGCAATGACAAAACCAGACCACAGAGGCCACGGCATTAATATGATCATGAAGAAGTTAATGATACATTTAGCTCATGAGAGGTTTAAACAGCCATTTATCGGATTTACCGAAGCAAAATCAATGAGCCGGGGGATTCTGGCTAGCTTAGGCTTCAAACAGCTTCCGATGAAAGATGTAAATAGAGGTTTGGCCGAAGCGTGCCCAAGTGCAAATGAGTTTGAGGACAAAAAGGACCATTGTGCATTGAGGTGCGGCGGGGATTGCGGATGCCAGGTTTATTTATTGGATATTGATAAGCAAAAAAATGAGTATTAAAGAGTTGTTTATTACCCTAGTTAAAATTCCGTCTCCCTCAGGTCATGAGCAGGGTGTGTCTAAATGGGTGGCTGGCTATTTAAATAAGTTGGGGGTAGACTTTGAAATGATTGAAGGTAATGTTGTGGCACAAATTCCCGGAGATGGACCTAGCATTGTATTAGTTGCACATATGGACACGGTTCAGAAAGTCGGAGATAAAATTGTGCCTATTTGGAATGGAACTGGGTTTAAAAGCGGCGGAAAAACGATTTTAGGGGCTGACAACAAGGCTGGTGTGGCAGTGCTTTTGAGTTTAATCAAAGATTTGACCGGGCTTAAAGCTAAGCCAAAGGTAATAGCGGCATTTACTACAAAAGAAGAAGCCGGAAAAATGGGATCTTGGCTGATTCCAATTTCTAAGTACAAACCAACATTGATACTGAATGTTGACGGAGGAAAATCGGTGGGAACGATTGATGTTAAAGCTTTGGGACAGGTGGTTTTTGAGATTGAAGTAATCGGAAAAGCTGCTCATGCGTCCCTGAATCCAGAGAAAGGAATTCATGCAATAAAGATAGCCGCGGAAATAATTACAAAAATAAACATCGGCAGAAGAGCGGGTGGTGATGTGGTAAATATTGGATTTATTTCCGGTGGAGGAGCCACCAATGTGGTTACCGAACAAACGCTTCTTCGAGGGGAGTTGAGATCGTTTACTAAGGCTGGGTTACAAAAAATGCAGAATTCGTTAAAAAACTTGTGCAAAATGCAGGAATTCAAGCATGGAGCAAAAGTGATTTACAAAGAATTGCCTGAGGTGGGGATGCCGGTGTGGGAGGAAACAAAATCTGTTAAATGGCTAACAGTATTTAAAAAGGCAGCCAAAAAAGCTGATGTAAAGTTTAAAACTTCGGTAATGTATGCATCTTCGGATGCAAATCCATTATCAAAACATGGAGTAGCCACCTATTCTATAAACAGGGGCGGAAAAAATCCTCATTCATTTTCAGAGTCAATTACTTTGGCGGAGATGAAGAAGGCAAAAAGCTTTATAATGGAGATACTCAAATTATGTTACCCATTAAGCCGACGATAACAGTACAGGATCTAGAAAAGATTGATATCCGAGTGGGGACGATCGAAAAAGTGGAAGAAGTAGCGGGGTCGGATAAGCTAATTAAACTTATAGTTGATTTCGGTGAGTTCAAAAGGCAAATCCTGGTGGGGATGAAGCAGGAGCGGAAAGACCCTAAAGAAGTGGAAGGCAAACAGGCATTGTTTGTAGTAAATTTGGAATCTAAGAAAATGGCGGGCGAGATATCCGAAGGAATGATTTTTGATATTGGATATGCTAATGGCATAGTTCCGGTTTTGGCTGTGCCAGAGAAGGAGGTACCAAATGGGACTAGTGCGGGATAGACTGCTGAGCGTTATTGCCGATGCTGCCGGGATTGAATCGGACAAGATCAAAATTGAGCACCCCGAAGTGGAAGAATATGGTGACTATTCAACCAATGTGGCATTGATAGTAAAAGGCGGAAGACAGGTAGCTGAGGAAATTGCAGCAAAAATAAAGTCTGACGATTTAATTGAACAGGTCAACGTGGCCGGACCGGGATTTATCAATATTAAACTAAACCAAAAAGTATTTATTGATACATTAATTGATATTAATACACAAAAAGATTGGTTTGGGGACAACCAAACCGGAGCCGGTAAAACATTTGTCATCGATTATTCGGCGCCCAATATTGCCAAACAATTTGGGATTGGACACTTAAGGTCTACGATTATCGGGCAAGCGATTTACAATCTTTATAAGTCATCGGGATATAAAACAATCGGCGATAATCACCTGGGGGATTGGGGAACCCAATTCGGGAAGTTACTGTATATGATCGACAAATCCGGACAAAAAACTTACGATCTGGAGCAGTTGGAAAAATGGTATGTGGAGTTTCATAAAGCGGCGGAGACAGACAAAGCCTTAGAAGAAGAAGCCAGAAAATGGTTTGTGAGGTTGGAAAACGGAGATGCTCAGGCTCGGGAGATGTGGAAAAAATGCGTCGAGGTGTCGATGGCTGAATTTGAGAAGATTTATGATTTACTGGGAGTAAAAATTGACTATGTGTACGGGGAAAGTTTTTATGAAGAAATGATGAAGGACGTGATTGAAGAAGCAAAAAAATCCGGGGTAGCTAAACTGAGTGACGGAGCCTGGGTAATTGAGGTTGCTGGATTTGAGACGCCACTAATGCTTTTAAAAAGTGACGGCGGCACTACTTACGCAACCCGCGATTTGGCTACCTTGAAGTTCAGGCGGGACACCTGGAACCCGGATGTAGTGGTTTATGAAGTGGGAGCCGAGCAGGAACTGCATTTCAGACAGTTGTTTGCTGCAGCTTCGATGTTGGGTTATGTGAAACCGGAAACAAAATTGGTGCACACCAAACACGGTTTATATTTGGGTACGGATGGGAAAAAGTTCCGCACCCGGGGGGGAAATACGGTTAAGCTGATGGAGGTGTTGGAAGAGGCAATCGAAAAAGCAAAGGAGTTGGGATGTAAGGATGAGAAACTGGCGACAAAGGTGGGGGTGGGGGCTATCAAATATTTTGATCTGCTGCACAACATTCAAAACAACATTGTTTTTGATTGGAGTAAGGTGATGGCGCTAGACGGAAACTCGGGACCATATCTTCAATACACGTATGCAAGAACCCAAAGCGTAATTAACAAATCTAAGGCGGAAAAGTCCGATTTGTTACCCAACTACAAAACAAACAAAGAAGAGCAGTCGGTGCTGAGGTGGATTTACAGATATCCGGAAGTGATGGAGGAAGCAACTATCAGGCTGGCTCCTAATCTGCTGTGCAATTTCCTGCATGAACTGGCTCAAAGGTTTAATACCTTCTATAATCAACACTCGATTCTGGGTGATAAAGATGAGGAAACAGTAAACTTCAGGCTGGAGCTAACCCGAGCTGTCGGGCAGGTGCTGAAAAACGGGTTGGGCATATTGGGGATAGAAGCGGTGGAGAAGATGTGATATAGATTTATAAATCATGAGTTACGAATTCTATAAGTTAGACAACGGAGTGAGAGTGGTATTGATACCAATGCCGGGAGTTGAAAGTGTGGCGGTGGGGACGTATGTCAAAACCGGTAGCAGATACGAGACAGTTTCAATAAACGGCCTGTCGCACTTTTTGGAACACATGGTGTTTAAAGGAACCAAAAAGTTTCCATCGCACGAACAGACAAGCTATCTGGAGGGCCTAGGAGCCATTCAAAATGCCTGGACGGATGTAGATGCCACTGCATACTGGTGCAAAATTGTGGCGGACAGATGGAAGGAAGGGCTGGAAATGGTTAAGGAGCTGGCTTTGTACCCGCTATTTCCGGCAGCGGACTTGGAAATTGAGCGGGGAGTTATTGTTGAAGAAATCAACAGAAAAGATGACAGACCGGACGAGTTGGCCGGAGAGCAATTACAAAAGTTAGTGTTTGCTGACAATCCGCTGGCAATGACGGTGCTGGGAGATGTGAAGGTGATAAAGACTGTGCCTCGGGAGGAATTTGTGCAATATCATCAGAATCAGTATGTCAGTGGAAGGCTGGTGGTGGTCCTGGCAGGCAAAATAGGATCTAACAAGCCAGAGATATCTAAACTTATTCAGGATTATTTTGGAGGATTGCCAAAAACACAAGGAAATAATTTTGATGTGCTAAATGAGCAGATAGATAATAAAAGATATGGTTTGTATAAGAAGAAAACTGCTGATCAAGTACATTTTGAAATGGGTTGGAGAGGGTTGTCAGTAAAGGACGAAAGAAGGTTTCCGCTGGCGATACTCACATCGTATTTAGGTGAAGGACTGTCGAGCAGACTGTTTACCGAGCTGCGGGAAAAACGTGGATTGTGTTATGAGGTGCATGCCGGTGGATCCAATATGGAAGATACAGGATTATGGAGTGTGTATGCCGGTGTAGGTCAGGCAAAATTTGCTCAAGCGGTAGAAGCAGTGTGGGGAGAAATTAAGCGTTTACAGAGTTACTCGTTAACCGAAAAAGAACTGGTTGCTGCCAAAGAAAAGATCAGAGGAAAGGTAGTGTTTGCAAAGGAAAACCCAATTCATCAGATGGAGTTTTATGCCAGGCAGGCATTAGACAGACCTGAACAGATGATGGATTATGATATGGTTATAGATAGTTTGATGCGAGTTTCCGCGAGTGACATTAAAGATTTAGCCGGGGAGTTGTTGCTTTCCGAAACCATGAAGTTGTCGGTGGTGGGAGAGGTGAAAGAGCAGGAAGTTGAGAAAGTGATTGAGTTAATTAAATAAGGGGCGTAAAATATCGAATAATGGTCGGTAAAGGATTCAAAAAGTTTTCAGAACGCAGCTTAGTGATTGTTAAACCGGACGGAGTGCAACGAGGTTTAGTCGGAGAGATTATAAGTCGGTTTGAGAAAAAGGGATTAAAGATTGTGGCCATGAAGATGGTATGGCCGACTGAGGACTTGGCCAGACAGCATTACGACCAACCTGAACACGCGGCAATCGCTTTGGGAGAAAAGACAATAGCCGCTTATAAAGAAAAGGGCATCGAGTTGAAAGAGTCGCCAATGGAGATAGCCAAAGACATCCAAAAGAAACTGGTACATTATATGACAGGTGGTCCGGTGGTGGTAATGATTATCGAAGGAGCACATGCCATTTCCCATGTGAGAAAAATTCGCGGAGGTACAAACCCGCTGTCTGCTGATGTGGGGTCGATTACCGCTGATCTGACTATCGATTCTTATTTTATTGCAGATGAAGATGCCAGGGCCGTTCGGAATTTAGTACATGCATCCGGGTCAGTAGAAGAAGCAAATATGGAAATTGCGATTTGGTTTAGGCCGGAAGAGATTCATGAATATTTTATGGCGATAGATGAAGTGCTATACAGCAAGGAGTGGGAGAACACTTTCAGAAAATTGGTAAAAGGGAAGTAATTTAATCTTATAGTGTGTTTTTGAAGGATTATAGTAAGTGCCTATTGACACGAATCTGGGAAAATGGTTCCATGTAAGTATGACAGCAATAAAGGTAGATGTAGTTCCAAAAGTAACCATTAATAAGACTATAAGTCTTAATGAAGACGAGCAGAATAGTCGGATGGCATTTAGTGTGCAGTTAAAAAAGCTCTGGGAAGAACTGGCAAAGTTTGTGACGGTGGGCGGAGACCTGGCATAAGAGTTATTGAGTAAG
>Ga0156507_107_pt2 | contig 14959 bp, 8 predicted proteins | sample RifOxyB1_FD_110654 | JGI IMG/M metagenome (GOLD analysis project Ga0156507, IMG submission 110654) | Candidatus Amesbacteria bacterium RIFOXYB1_FULL_44_23
TGGGTCTGATTGTGGGGGTGGGAGTTGGAACAATTGTTGGGCGCGGAGTTGGAGTGGGGGTTGCGGTCGGGCGAGGTGTAGGGGTAGCTGTTGGACGTGGAGTGGGAGTGGCTGTTGGGCGTGGAGTAGGAGTTGGGGTTGGAGTGGGTGTCGGTGTGGGAGTTGGGGTAGGTGTTGGGGTTGGGCGCGGGGTGGGAGTGGCTGTTGGAATGGGGGTTGGGGTCAGGGTAGGAATCGGCGTAGCTGTGGGGATTGGGGTAGCGGTGGGAATGGGAGTGGGCGTAGCAGTCGGAAACGGAGTTGAAGTCGGAACAGGAGTCGGAGACGGCGTGGGTGTGGGAGTGTTTATGGGTTCAATGGATGGACCGGGAGTCGGAAAAGGAGTGTTGGTGGGGGCAACAAAGTTAAGTGTTAAACCAAGAGGGATAACTTTGGGAACGAGGGTCAGGGCGTTGACGTCAACAATCTGGGCGGTTGAAGTTTCAACGGTCAAAGTGGAGGTGTCGTTAGGGTTTGTGGTGGCGGTTTGGAACGGAAGCTGAGCAAAGGCAAAAGTTTGGGAAGGAGGATTTTGCCTGTCTGCACTGGCCAAACCGGCGACGATGTGAATGCGGCCGCTGATACTGGCGTCGGTCCAAACGGTTTTTTCGATAACAGTTCCCAATCTGGGAGTGATTGAGTAATCCTGATACAGCCGGATTTTACTTGGATCAAAAAGAATATCGACGCGGACAAAACCCACTCCCCTGTCGTTACTATCCAGATTCAAGGTTATGGTGTCGGTGGCGGCCATGTTGGTAGAAGGCAGGGAAAAGGAAAATTCGGCTTCTCCTGATAGTGCTGCAGCGCTAGACTGAAGGTTGGTGCGTTTTTGCACAGCCAGAGTGACCAGAGGGATGAAAAAGACCAAGATTCCTACGACCAGAAGCTTGTTAAAGGGGAGGCGGATTTTGGGTTTTGGCGGCAAATTAGTTTCTTGGATAGGGGAAGGTGTGGTTTCTGGAAGTTCGTTTGGGTAATCCATAAATTTAGTATTAATAGAATAATATAATATATTTAGGAAAAATATGGTATAGGCATTTTGGGAATTTCAGGTTTAGGAGCGGTAATTATTTAACCAGATGATGTAATCTACGCCGTCAACTACATGATCATTGTTGAAGTCCCCCTGGGCCGGTCCCAGGGTGGCGGCATCGCCATAGTGGTTTATCCAGATAACATAATCCAGACCATCGATCAGGCCGTCGTTATTGGCATCGCCGGGTGAAACAGTGGGTTGAGAGTTGAGGTTTTTTATTTTCACTGCCAAATCTGCAGAGAGATTATTGACGGCCAGTGTTAATACACCGGCAGCGTCGGTTGACTGGGTAGTGGTGTTAGAAATTTGGCCGGTAGAAGTGTTCCACCATTCGATGGTCAGAGTGCGATTGGGGCTAAAGCCCGACAGGGAAATGTTTGATGTTTGGGAAGTAATACTTACTCCGTCGGCTACATTTTTCCAGGTGTGGTTGGCATTGGAAATCCATAAATGTCCCTGATTGGCGGTGAGATCTTTTTGTCCCCAGGCTCTAATTTGCGGATTAGATGAGGTGGCTGCCGCATCAACATAACGACCGTTGTTTAGGGGGACATCCTTGATGAATCGATAGTAGTTGCCAAACAGGTTTCTGTGGTCAAAGGAGCGGGAGTACAGGTGGCCATAGCTGTCGTAATCCGAATACCAGTAAGACTCGATTAATCCTCCGGGGTTAATGCCGGCCCAGATGTAGTTGTGAAGCCAAAGGGCTTGGGTATCCACCAGAAAATCCTGAGTTCCCGGCTCGGTGCCGGAATCGGTGAAGCCGGTCTCTCCCCTGATTATGGGTTTATTTAGCCCGCCCGGCTGCTTGGCTCCCAGCTGCATACTAATATTGTAGGTGGCCAGAGCGGTATCGAAGAAACTGGCAGATACGCCGGGGTCGTTTTTGGCTATGTAGCGATGAACATCTACAAAATCGACATTGGGAGCCTGGTTCCAGAAGCTAGCCGGAAATGAGGTCCAGTTGGAAGTGGAAATGAGATGTTTATTGCCGAATTGGTGCATGTACTTGGCAAATTCATCTGCCAGAATTGCGTGTTGGGAGCTGTTGGGGTCGCCTTCGTTTAGGAGTTCAAAAGAATGAATGTAAGGAGAGTAACCCCACCTGGCCTGCAGGTATCTCCACCAAGCTTGCTGCAGCCAGCGGACTTTGGTTACGTTACGATTGTCGCCGTAGAAATTATTCCAGCAGGTTTGTTTGTCGGATTGGCAGTTGAAGCTGAAATTAACATCCCCGGTGGCAATTTCGGTAGCCCAAAGAATATCGTCTTCTTTCTCCAGAACTACCGGTCGCAAATAGATTTGATACTGAGTAGCCAGGTCAAGTAGTTTGTCAAAACCAGCAGCCAGTCTTTCATCAAAATATTGATGATGGTTCATTCCGGGTTTGACGACGACATTGGGGCCAAAATTGTTGTTACCTAAATCTTCTTCGATCCAGACATGATCGACATAGGCTATACCGGAAGTCGTGTTTTCTAACACCAAATTAAATGAGGTCAAAAAGTTGTTGGTTTGGGAGTTGAATGAGCCCAGGTCGAGGATTTCCCAGTCTGAATTGGCGGTTGTTTTGTGATAGATACTGCCTACCCTTTCTCCCTGACCGGGGAGCTGACAGTTATCCAGCCAACTGTTTTGAGCCGTACGGGTTATTTTGGCGACCAGACCCCACTCCCCTGCAGTTGTCGGTCCGGCGAGGTTAGAAATTTTGGTTCTGACTCTGACTTTGTAGTTGGTATTTTGTTTTAAGGAAATTTGAGGCGATAGCCAATGGCTGGAAGAAATGCAGGGATTTTGAGTGGCGGAAAGATATAAAGAAACGTCGTGGTCAGCGTATTTTTGCGCCGAACTTAAATAAATATAGGTTCCCGGACCGTTAACGTAGTGCCAGGGGTTCCATTTGGTGCCGTAAATTGCCCATTGGGACAACCAGATACGGGGCAACTGGATGCCGTTTTGAGACATAACGGAAAAGTTCTGCGTGTTTTCGGTAATCGGATTAACCCAACTGACCCGGTTGAAATTCAGGTTGTATCCCAAACCGGGAAAATATTGACCGTTATCAAATTCAAAGTAGCGGGAGTCGGCGGGGCTGACTTTAACAAACCCCGGGTTATTTGAAGTAATAACGGAGAAAGAGACCGGGCCTGAAACCATACTTCCGGAGGAATCGGTGGCCTTGATGCGGTATTGCCAATTGCCAATTTTGTTTGGGGAAAAACGGATTTTCCAGGTACCGTGATTTTTGGGATATAACCAGTCTAAGTTGTTTTTGACTGCATAATCATAATCGTAAGAAAAAAAGGCCGGTTGGGATAGGATCGTTTGCCAGTTGTCATTACTAAATTCTGCATCAATACTGATGCCGGTTGCCGGAGTAACTCCAGTCGGAGAGGAGGCGTCAAACGGCCATTGAAAATTGGTGGCCGTACTGTTTGATAAATCAAAGTTGATTTCCAGTTTTTGATAAAGAGGAACGGAATCCGAAGCCCCAAATGTAGAGCGATTGTCAGTAATATTGGAGACAGAGGGTGCCGCAGAAATGGAATTGGTTGCGGCTAGAAATAATAGAATTAAGGTCAGGAAAAAACTTTTGACTTTTGCCATACGAGAAATATATTAAATAGTATCACAAGAGATCCGACGATAGCCAGAAGCGGGATTAAGGGAGACGTGGGGTGATTAATGACTAAATCGTGGGCATTTACATATGAGGAAGCAACGGGGGCAATAATTGAGTCCACGGAATCACCTAAGACCTGAGCCTGAGTTTGAGGAATGGAATCCGGAATGATGGTTAAGTTAGTGACAGAATCCAGAACGTCCCGGGCTTTGGAATCAACGACGTTGGTGTCAACAGTACTTTTATGGGTAAAGACAAAATCTAATTGACTGGTCGAATTCAGTTTTGAGTCAATTTCAAGTGTGGCGAGAGTTCCGGAGGTGGAAGTGTATTTGAGGTATGGGTTGGAAAAAGCTAATTTAATGATCCCCGCCCGGTGGTCGATTTGCTTGGAAACAAACTCACTGAACAAGTCAGATTTATTTGCCGAAATGATATGAATTGTTTGAGGATCAAATTTAAGTACAACGTCGACTCCAACCAGATCTTTGTAGTCGTGTTTTAACACGATTTCAACCTGGTTACTGGTAGATGACTTTATCAGCGACAAGGACGCGCTTTTGGCAAAAACTGAAACAGGAGAAATCAGAATGAGTGCACTTAGAGTGAGGATAAATTCGGTGAGCTTAAACATCATCGGACTTGAAAAAATTAGTGATTAGTTCCCAGTGATCAAGCGAATTAACCGCTCCGTCGTTGTTCAGATCGGCCGAATTATCGGTGAACCATTGAGCATACATGCTAGCCAGGTCAATATTGTTTATTGTCCCATCATTATTGAGATCCCCTCCGATCAGTTGTCCGACGTTGATCTGAGTCAGACCGGCGCTGGGGGTGGCGGTAGCTTTCTTGGTCAGGTAGTTGTCGACTTTGATGTAAAAATCTGTTGGAACTTCGGTGAAGGAAGAATCAATTTCCAGTTCCTGACTGAGTCCCGTGTTATCTGTCGTGAATTGAGCCAGCCAGTTATTTATTGAAGTCACGGTGCCGGTGAGTTGTCTGGCTACGATGGCTTTGGTCGAAACCAGTAATTGGATAAATCGTCTGGCAACTGTGGCTTGAAAGTTGAGGTTTGTTGTCTGGGAAAGGATGTCTTGGCCACTTGAGAGTGAGACTACGTTGCTGTCTGTGGTGGATCCCGGAGTGTAATCAATTGTGATGGCCGAGGCTTGGGTTGTTTTGGATAAAAAGACAATGTCGGCAATCTTTTGAGTGCCCGTGAAGCTTTCAGCCGAGTTTGCAACCTGAGAAAATTTAATGACACCCGGGGTTTGAGTGTTTATCAGGGGGGTACTAGTGAATATGTTGACCGGGGTAATACTTTGCAGCTGCAGGATATTCGAATCGTAGTTTAAAACAGCATCAAACCCGGATATTACTTCGGTGGTGGAGAGTGAAAGGGAAACGTCCCAATTAGAATTTTGTACCGGAGGAGCTGATTGAGAAAGCGTCAGACTGGTTGATGAGACGACCTGCGGGTTTAGGGTCAGAGGGAGGTTTACCACACTTATATTCAGGGCGGTTTCGTCCATACCCACAACCTGGATGCCTTCCGTATTGAAATTGAGCTGAGTTGAAACATTATTATTTGCAGTAACAATATTGAATGACAGCGTTCCGATTAACTGGCTGCCCGATGTGGCCTGACCCACTTTATCAGTCGGTAGCCCGTAAACTAAAACCACATGGCCGGTCGAGTTGGCTTCAGAAAGTGAGGTTTGCGAAATTACCTGAGTAAACAGGTCGCCCGGAGTAATGTCTTGGGATAAAGCAAGGTGAGCGGGGTCAAAATAAAATTCGGTTCTGACGAAACCAACTGCCACATCGGCATCTAAATTTAGGTTAACCGAAAATGAAGCAGACGGAGAAGCGTTGGGGGTGGTAAAAGACAGCGTGCCCAAGCCGGCAGCCGATGAATGTTTGACGAATATAACAGTTAACAGGAAGACTGCAGAAACAAAGACCAAAAAAAAGTTCAGGAATCGTTTTTTCATGGATCTGAGAATGATACCAATTTTTACTTGGATTGCAAACGTGGCTATACGGATGGAGCAGTTACTTTTTCCAGACACGTGACAGCGGCAACCGTGTCGGCTTTGCCTGAGAACCGCATGAGAATGACACCTTGAGTATCGCGGCCCAGTTGCGGGATATTTTTAAGCGGCAGTTTAATTATTTGAGCAGACCTGCTGGTCAGTACAATTTGATCAATCGTTTCATCAACCCCTATACAAGTGACCAGTTTGCCTGTTTTGTCATTTAAACTGGCGGCTTTAACTCCCTGTCCTCCCCGCTTTTGCAAAGGCCAATTTCTAACAGATGTTCTTTTACCCAATCCCCTTTCGGTTACGATCAATACGTCTTCAAAAGTTTTACGTCTTTTGTCGGTCGGTGCCTCTTTGTTACTGGGAAAGACTTCCATTCCGACTACATAGTCCCCACTTTTAAGTTCGATGCCACGAACGCCCATGGTGTCTCGGGCGGTTGGCCTGACATCTTCTTCTTTGAAACGGATTGATTTTCCTTCGTATGAAACTAACAAGGCCTGGTCTGTTCCGGTGGTGGGCTTGACCCACTCTAAACTATCTCCTGTTTCAAGTTTAATGGCTATGATTCCGGATATTCTGATATTGTCATAATCGGTCAATTTGGTTTTTTTAATGGTGCCGTTTTTGGTGACCATCAAAAGGAACTTGGTGCTGTCTGATTTACCAAGAGTCAAAACAGTTTGAAGTTTTTCATCCTGGCTAATGTTGATTAAATTTACAATGGCTTGGCCTTTGGCTTGGCGTGAACCTTCCGGCAGGTCGTAGACTTTGGTCTTAAACACCCGCCCTGTGGTGGTGAAGAACAGAATATCGTCATGGGTATTTCCGGCCAAAATTTGGGCAATATCGTCCTCCTCTTTGGTAGTCATGCCGGTAACTCCCTTACCGCCACGATGCTGAGTTCTGAAGACTGAGGGATTTTGGCGCTTAATGTAGCCCGTGCTGGTAATGGTAATGACGGTTTCCTCAGACGGAATTAAATCTTCCTCTGAAAATTCTCCGAGAGCGCTTTTGTAAACCTTGGTTCTCCGGTCGTCTCCGTAACGGTCTTTAATTTCTGTCAACTCGGCTTTGATAACAGTCAGAATTTTTACGGGATGAGCAAGCAGATCTTCGAGGTCGGCGATTAATTTACTTACTGCTTTATATTCATCCTCAATTTTTTGTCTTTCCAAAGCAGCCAATCTTCGCAGTTGCATGTCCAAAATGGCTGTGGCCTGAATTTCTGAGAGACCAAACCGGGACATCAAGTTAGATTTGGCTTCGTCGCTGTCTTTAGACTCCCGAATGGTTTTGATAACAGCATCCAGGTGATCGAGGGCGATTTTTAAGCCTTCCAAAATGTGAGCTCTGGCTTTGGCCTGTTTTAACTCATATTCCGTTCGTTTAGTAATGACGTGCTGACGATGTTTAATATATTCGGCGATAATTTGTTTTAGACCTAAAGTCTGAGGGGTTCCGTCGACTAAAGCTACAAAGTTGGCCGGGAAAGTGGTTTGCAGGGCCGTGTGCTTGTAGATGTTGTTTAGAACAGATTTGGGTTTGCTGTCGCGTTTTAGTTCGATGACGACCCTGATTCCGTGCCGGTCGGACTCATCCCTTAGGTCAGAAATTCCCTCTACTTTTTTCTCGTGAACCAGATCGGCAATTCTGGCTACCATTTCAGCTTTGTTGACCTGATACGGGATTTCAGTAATCACGATTTGGGATTTGCCGCCCCGGCCTTCTTCAATTTCAGCTTTACCCCGGACTACGATGCGACCGCGACCGGTGGCGTAAACTTCAGCGATGGCTTTGGAATCGTAAATGGCGCCGGCTGTGGGGAAATCCGGACCTTTGATAAACTGCATCAGTTCTTCGACGGTGGCCTCGGGATTGTCAATTTGGTAGGTAACGGCATCAACGACTTCCGTAAGGTTGTGAGGCGGAATTTTGGTAGCCATACCGACTGCAATACCATCTGACCCCATTAAGAGAAGGTTGGGCAATTTAGCAGGCAGGTATGCCGGTTCGTTGTGAGTACTGTCGAAATTGGGAACCATATCTACAGTTTCCTTTTCGATATCAACAAGCATCTCTTCGGAGATTTTTGAAAGTTTGGCTTCGGTGTAGCGCATGGCAGCCGGAGAATCTCCATCAATCGAGCCGAAGTTTCCCTGGCCGTCTATGAGCGGATAGCGCATGGAGAAGTCCTGAGCCAGACGAACCATGGCGTCATAGACTGCAGAATCGCCGTGCGGGTGGTATTTACCTAAGACTTCACCGACTACGGTGGCGGATTTTTTGTGTTTACCTGAAGATCTGATACCCACATCCCACATGGCGTAAAGAATTCTTCGGTGAACGGGTTTTAATCCGTCTTTAACGTCCGGCAGAGCACGGGATACGATGACTGACATGGCATAATCCAGAAAGTTTTTTTGCATTTCCGTAGTGATTTCTACGGGAAGAATTTTGCCTATGTCTTGAGTGTTTTGTTCAATGTCAGCCACCTGGTTATATTACTCGGTTTTGCGGCCAAAAACAAGAGAAAAAGTGACTAATTCGAGGTTTTAATCCAGAGCACTTCTACGGATTCCTTCGATTTTCTTTGGATTTAGGATAGAATAAGGGTTATGGTAACTATGTATCCGCAGAAGTTGAAAAAAGGTGATGAAGTGCGGGTAATTGCGCCAGTTCGTTCACTTGCAATAATTTCGGAAGAAAGCAGAAAGATTGCTAATAAGAGATTTGAGGGGTTGGGACTTAAATTATCTTTTGGAAAACACGCAGAGGAAATGGATGAATTTGTATCTACTTCGATAGAGGCAAGGGTAGAAGATTTTCACCAAGCTTTCCAAGACAAAAATGTCAAAGCAATTTTGACAGTAATAGGAGGATTTAACAGTAATCAATTATTAAGATATCTGGATTGGGATTTGATTAAAAGTAATCCTAAGATATTTTGTGGTTTTTCTGATGTCACGGCTCTGAATAATTCTATTTACGCAAAAACAGGACTGGTTAATTACTCGGGGCCACACTACTCGTCTTTCGGTCAGGAGCTATATTTTGACTACACTTTAAATTATTTTGTTAAAACTGTTTTTTCTAATGAGCCTTTTGAAATTAAACCCAGTAGCGATTGGAGCGATGATGCCTGGTACAAGGACCAAAAAGACAGAAAATTAATTAAAAATGACGGATGGCTAGTGTTGAACGATGGAAACGCAGAGGGTACTATTGTTGGTGGTAATTTGTGTACCCTAAATTTATTACAGGGAACCGAATACTTTCCGAATTTAGAAAACTCGATTTTATTTATAGAAGATGATGAGGAGTCACAATCTCATCATTTTGATAGAGATTTGCAATCACTTATTCACACGACTCTGTTTAGTGGAGTTAAGGGGTTATTAATCGGAAGATTTCAGAAAGCAAGTAATGTGGATACAGTTATGCTTCAAAAAATTATAGACACTAAGCAGGAATTAAAGAACATTCCAGTAATTGCGAATGTCGACTTTGGACACACAGACCCAAAAATTACAATTCCCATAGGCGGATTTGTGGAACTAAACGCAAGTGAAGAGCCAAAAATTAATATTACGAAGCATTAAGGGCAAATCGTGATTCAGAGAATGTTTTGATTTCTTTCCATCTATTCCTAATTAACTCCACTGACACAGTATTTTTCAAAGCTAAAAATAGCAGGTTTAAGTTGACTTGCATAACTTCAGATGTCGCGAGGGGTTTTCCGATTGTTACTTTCCGAAGAACTGAATGACCAAAGGAGCTATCAAAAGGGCGACAATTTGAACGATTTTCATCATGGGGTTTAGAGCCGGACCGGAAGTGTCTTTTAAAGGATCGCCAACGGTATCGCCAACAACAGCCGCTTTGTGAGTGTCGCTGCCTTTGCCGCCGAAGTGGCCATCCTCAATGTATTTTTTGGCGTTGTCCCAGGCGCCACCGGTGTTACACATAAACAAAGCCAGAGTCAGACCGGAAGCGACTACGCCGCCTAAAAATCCTCCCAGGGCCTGAGCGCCTAGAAAACCAACGGCAATGGGGGCTGCGACGACAATGGCTGCCGGAATGACCAACTCTCTTTGAGCGGCTAAAGTGACGATTTCAACTGCTTTAGAGTAATCAGGCAGAGCTTTGCCTTCCATGATGCCTTTGATAGTTTTAAATTGACGTCGGACCTCTTCTACTACTTCGACGGCGGCTCTACTCACAGAACCGATAAGTCTGGATGAAAACAGGAAAGGCAGTGAGGAACCCAACAGTAGGCCAATAAAGACAACCGGTTGGGAAATATCGATGGAGGTCAGCCCGGTGGCTTCAAAGTAGGTGGCAAACAAAGAAGAAGCGGCAACGGCAGCTGAACCTACGGCAAAGCCTTTAGTTAAAGCTTTGGTGGTATTGCCTACAGCATCCAGGCTTCCGGTAACTGCCGGAGCTTTGCCCTTTAGTCCGGCCATTTCGACCATCCCCTGGGCGTTATCGGCTATCGGACCGAAAGTATCCAAGGCCATGATGATGCCGGTAGTAGCCAGCATGCCCATACCAGCCAGAGAAATTCCATAGAAACCTAAAAAGTAGTAACCGGCAAAAATGGTAGCGGCAATAACCAGAACGGAGAAAAAGGTGGATTCCATTCCCAGAGCTAAGCCGGAAATGATGTTGGTACCGGCTCCTGTCTTGGAGGCGGTAGAAATTTCAACTACCGGCCTTTCGCCCGGTCCGGTGTAGTACTTGGTAATGTACAAAAGGGCCATCATGGAAACAATTCCGGTGACGGCGGCATAGCCGGCTTTAGGCTCACCCAAAAGGAAAATGGCCAGGCCCATAAAGATGATGACGGCGGCAACGGCGGAAACAATAAAACCTCTGATTAACGGCTTAATCGGGTCTTCCTTGTCGTCTTTGGCTTTGACAAAGAAAGTGCCCAAAATTGAAGTCCAGATGGCTCCGGAACGGGCCAGAAGCGGGAAAACGACACCTTTAAGTCCAAAAAGCGATCCGCCTAAAATCATGGCGGCGACAATGGTCAGTGCATATGACTCAAATACGTCTGCGGCCATACCGGCACAGTCACCTACATTGTCTCCGACGTTGTCGGCGATGGTAGCCGGGTTTCGGGGATCGTCTTCAGGAATTCCGGCTTCGATTTTACCTACCAAGTCAGCTCCCACATCGGCGGCTTTGGTGAAAATTCCCCCGCCAACCCGCATGAAAAGTGCCAGAAGTGCGGCTCCGAATCCATATCCGACCAAAACGTCAGTAGCGTTTTTGGCTACTACAGCTGCTCCTTGGGAGATAAAGCTAAAGTAGGCCCAAGCGTAAATGGCGGAAACACCCAGTAAACCCAGTCCGACGACCAACATGCCGTTGACTGTTCCGGCGCCAAAGGCGACTTTTAAGGCCGGATTTAGGCCTAATACTGCGTTTTTGGCGGTTCTGACGTTGGCTCTGACGGCGATCCACATGCCGAAATATCCAATGATGGCTGAAAAAGTTCCGCCCAAAACGAAAGTAGCGGCTACGCCGGTACCCAAAGTTAGGGCAATTACGACTGCCAGCACCAACATGATGGGGATGACGACTTTGAATTGGCGGGCCAGATAGGCCATGGCACCTTCGCGAATGGCTTTGGCGATCTGAACCAGTTTGGCTGAACCCTCATCTTCTTTTAAGATGTTTTTAGTAAGAAAAATTCCGTAGGCTAAGGCAGCAACGGCGGTAGCGGGAGCAAAAAAGAGGGCGATTAGTTGGATGTCCATGAAATCAGTTTAGGGTTATTAGATGGTAATTATCAGTTAATTTTGCTGTTTAGTCAATATTGTTAATTGTTAAATGTCCAAAGTGGCAGTTTTGGCGTGGGTGGTAATGAACTTTTTTCGGGGCGGGACTTCGTTACCCATGAGCATGGAAAATACGTGATCAGCGTTGGCGGCATCGGCAATTTCCACTTTTTTGAGAGTCCGGTTTGAGGGGTTCATGGTGGTTTCCCAAAGTTGTTCTGGGTTCATTTCTCCAAGACCTTTGTAGCGCTGAAGTGTGAATTTTTCTCCCTGGTGCTTACCTAACAGCTCCTCCTTTTCATTGTCGGTGTAGACGTAGAAGGTTTTCTTGGCTATTTCAATTTTATAAAGCGGAGGCATGGCTAAATAAAGATGGCCGTTTTCGACAATGTAAGGCAAGTGGCGATAGAAAAAAGTCATCAGAAGAGTGGAAATGTGGGCGCCGTCGACGTCAGCATCAGTCATGATGATGATTCTGTGATATCTAAGTTTTTCTGGGTTGACGGTGTCCCCTATCCCCATGCCCAGAGCAATAGTCAGGGCTTTTAGTTCCTCGAAAGCGATGACTTTGTCCAGTTGAGCCCGTTCGGTGTTTAGGACTTTTCCGCGCAAAGGCAGAATGGCTTGGAATTTGCGGTCCCGGCCTTGTTTGGCGGAACCTCCGGCTGAATCACCCTCTACTATATATAGTTCAGAAGATGAGGCGTCTTTACTCTGGCAGTCGGCCAATTTTCCCGGAAGTGTCATACCTTCCAGAGCGCCTTTTCGAAGGACCGCGTCTTTGGCGGCACGGGCGGCTAATCTGGCTTTGGCTGCTAATAGGACTTTTCCGACGATTTGTTTGGCTTCGCTGGGATTTTCTTCAAAAAAGGTGTCTAAACCCTCTTTGGTGGCGGTATTGACGTAACCCTGGACTTCGGGATTGTTTAGTTTGGCTTTAGTCTGAGATTCAAATTGAATTGATTGGGTGGGGTATTTTAAATAGACGACGGCGGTTAAACCTTCACGCATATCGTCGCCGGTTAAACCGTTCTCTCCGTCTTTAAGGGCCCCGATTTTTTTGGCGTAATCGTTGATGCTTCTGGTTAAGGCCATCTTAAAACCAGTCTCATGGGTTCCTCCGTCAACGGTTTGGACGACGTTTACAAAGGATTGCAGGTTTTCATTGAAACCGTCGTTGTACTGGACGGCAATTTCGATCTGAGCATTTTCAACTTCTTTTTTAACAAATATGGCTTCGTGGAGAATTTTCTTGTCACGATTTAAGTGGGTAACCAACGATTTGATTCCGCCTTCGAAATAATATTGTTTGGTAAAGCCGGTGTGTTCGTTAGTGAAATAAAAATGCAGACCGGCAATTAAATAAGCCCGGTTTCTGATTGAAGTTTCAATAATTTTGGGGTCGAATTCTGTCGTAGTGAACATGGTCGGGTCCGGTTTGAAGTAAGTGAAAGTACCGGTAGGAGAAATACTTTCTGAAAGCGCGGTTTTTGTGACATCAACTTTTCCTTGAGAGATGCCTCTTTTGTATTCCTGAAAATAGACCTTGTTGTCTCTTCTGACTTCCACCCGCATAAAATCGGACAAAGCGTTGACGACTGAGGCGCCGACTCCGTGCAATCCGCCGGAGACCTTGTAAGCACTTTCGGAAAATTTTCCTCCGGCATGGAGTTTGGTCATGGTCAATTCCAAAGCAGAAACTTTGGCTGTCGGATGAATATCGACAGGAATTCCCCGGCCGTCATCCTGGACGGTGACCGAATTATCTTTTTTAAGACAAACCCAAATGTGTTTGGCGTATCCGGCCAGGGCCTCGTCAACTGAGTTGTCGACAATTTCTGTTATGAGATGGTGCAGTCCTTTTTGATCGGTAGATCCGATATACATTCCGGGGCGTTTTCGAACTGGTTCCAGTCCTTCCAAAACTTGAATTGATGAGGCGGTATAGTCTGATTTTGCAGCCATATGGGAAACGGAGGCTATATTACCAACATTATTAATCAGGATCAATACATAAACGGCAAAAGATTTCAGTTTTAAAAATTGAAGTAATCAGACTAACGTATAAATAGGTCCAGGAGTAGTAAGTTGCAGTTTGGGGGTGTATTATGCGGGTATGCCTTCGCCGGTTGAGGGTTGTAGACGGAAAAATTTAGGAGTAAGAGTGACTGGTGGGGGGGGTGAAGTTTTAACTGTGGGGAAAGCTCGGTGGGTGGATGCGGAAACTGTAGATAGATTATTGGCTAATTTGCGGAAGTCTGGTAAAGCAAACGGAAATACAGTAGTGGCTTGTGAGAGGATGGGAAGCGAATTGACCTGTGGTGTTTGCGGAAATATTTATTGTGAGCTACATTCCTAAAGGTTGAGTGAGAAGTTGTCCATCGAAAGTCTGACTGAACAATTACTTTTAAGGTATTTCCGGGTGTCGACTATTAACTGATATGAAATTTTCAAATCTAAATTTTGATGCAGGTAATATTCCAGGTGGGATAAAAACTCTAAGGCAGAATCCCTGGTAAAGTTTTGGGAATCGATAAGTTCCAGCCTCTCCCCTATTTCGGCTTTTTGAAGTTTAGTAATAAACTCCGGAAGGGTTTCGGGATATGCATCATGATTGTCAGAATCGGTTTTTAGTTCGTTTTTTTCCAACTGGCATCTGGAGATGATGGTTTCTAATAACTGATCCGGAAAACTGGTGACTAAATAAATCCGCGAGTTGCCCGGCGGTTCTTCCAGGGTTTTTAACAGCGCATGTTGAGCCGGCAGAGTAAGTTTTTCGGCCTGATGAATAATGGCAATATTTTCAGGAAGTTGTAAGGGTTTTCTGATTAGAAAAGCCTGAAGACTCCGGACTTCCTCGATGCCAATGCTTTTTTCAGGCATCAGGTGATAGACATCGGGACTTAGAGGTAAGTCTTTGGGAATTTGAGAAACTAGAAATGCGTGCATATCAAAATTCTCGTCTATTTTACTATGTATTGGTTTTAATATTTGTTATTATTGGTGCATGAATCCTGCCCAGGGAAGTCAACCAGGTGGTGACGCTGAAAGTAATGCCATTGTAGCTTTACTGGTTAAGGATGGAAAAGTAAAACCCGAGGATGCAAAAAAAGCCCAGATGGCTTATGTAACGGGAGGAATTAAAGCCACTGATTTTTTGATTAATCAGGGACTGGTGACGACTGAGGATTTGGCCCGGGCAACCGCTTCTTACTATAATGTAACTTTTGTGAAGCTGTCTGAACTGGCCATTTCCCCTATGGCCTTGGGATATGTAGACAAATCAATCGCGTCCAGACTTTTAGTATTGCCGTTTGAGTATGACGCAACCACGGGAACTTTGTCTGTGGCTATGGCCAATCCGCTAGATCTGGGAGCAATCGAATTTTTGGAGAAAAAAACCGGAATTAAAGTCAAGCCA
>Ga0156507_129_pt1 | contig 14377 bp, 9 predicted proteins | sample RifOxyB1_FD_110654 | JGI IMG/M metagenome (GOLD analysis project Ga0156507, IMG submission 110654) | Candidatus Amesbacteria bacterium RIFOXYB1_FULL_44_23
TATTTGGCTCAACGAATCCGACGCCAGCAATTATGAGCGGGAAAGCCCTGTTGAGGACTTTGGTATTCATGTTGGCGACCACAATGCCACTGATAATTTTGACGAGCAAATCACCGGACATCTGGAAACTCTTCCGGCCATCGCTTCATATTGTGCATCCCAACTGGCTGCCTGCGGCGGAGATGATGCCTGCAAAGCTGGAGTGTTTGCCGCCATTTATCTTACAGGAAATTCTTGCACACCTGGTCCCGCCGACATCGTATACGGAAACAACATCCTGCAGGTCTGGAGTTGGATTAGTAGCTGTCCTTTCCCCTTCCCCTAACTTGTCTAACCATGTATATTATAGTTGTCAACCAATATGAAACTTTTTTCTAAAAAGATCTCCTCCTTGTTGTTAGTCCTTGCATACACCTCCACCTTCCTCGTCTCTTCATTTAGTCCTCTGTTGTCTGTCCCCATAGCTCAGGCCCAATGTGTTGATAATCCTGGTGAATATTACTGCACAGGCACACTGGGCCCACCCCCAATCGTAGGAGCACAAAGTGCCTGCGCCGTCACTTCCACCCTAGATTTATTTTTGGGTCGGCTTTTTATTGATCCAGACAATCCCCCACCAGCTCCCACACAAGCGGAGATTGATCTAGCACAAAACGAGTGCGAAATTCTTCTCTATGAAATTAATCGTTATTTGTTTGCTTCCCCCCCGCCTGCGCCCTGGTACAATCCATCGGTATTTTCTTTCGCTAGAAAAGTTTTTGACACCTCTAATCCCGATGAAATTTATGGCGAGAGATATACTTTTGCACAAGTTAACTGGATTATGAACTCCATCTTTGTCATTGTGTTTCCTCCACTACAGTACACGAACTTAATCGAGTTGTTCGATTTTCTCACCCAACTCTCGGTGGGGATGAACAGGGCCAGAGACCTTTTCACCAGCGACGCTTCAGATGCAATCAACACCCTTCCCAAATTAGGTTTTATTGGCGGAACTTATTTCCTTATGGCCCAAGTGCCTAAGCTGATTTTTATAGACCCTATCGCTTCAGGTGTGGGCGAAGTCAAACAACTAGCCTCCAAATTCAACATTGTCTCACCCGCACTTGCTCAAGCCTCAGGAGTAGGATATGAAAAATTAGGATTAGGAACCGTTAGGGGTATGTGGATTGCCACCAGAAACATGGCCTATTTGATTGCCACTATTGTTTTAGTTGCCGCCGGACTCATGGTAATTTTCAGAACAAAAATCTCCCCCCAGGCTTCAGTCACTGTTCAAATGATTATTCCTCGTTTAATTATCTCATTGACTCTGGTCACCTTTTCGTTCGCCATTGTAGGCTTCGTCATTGACATGATGTACGTCATCATCACTGCAGTTTTAGGTATGATAGCCTTCACCCAGGGTGTCACGGGTATCACTGTTATTAACGATCTTGGTCAAGCTATTACCTCGCTTACTGGCAATTTTAACTTCGTCAGTCACTTTTTGTTCATATATATTTTTGTCGCAATATTGTTGCTACTCGCCACCATAATCCTCGCAATTGTTCTGGCTTTTGCCTCATTTGGTGGTGCTGGTTTGATTGTTCCCCTGCTTGGAATCGTTATGGGCTTTTTCATGTGGTCTGTTTATGTATGGGCCAAAATTGTTGGCCAGTTAATTGTTGCCTACATTACCCTCATGTTGCTAACAATCGCTGGGCCCATAATGATCATTGTGGATATTCTTCCCACTTCAACTGGGGGCTTCAAAAAATGGTTTAGTTGTGTCGTAGGCAACGCCTCAGTCTTTGTCACATACGCTCTGTTGGCCATATTAATTCACATGATGTTTGGTATGTTCTCTGGAAGCTACGGCATGCCAGGTTTTCAACCATATGTTCGCACTGGTGGTATCAACGCTAGTTACGATCTCCCTTTGTTTGTCAGCGACTACCCTGCGGGAATGTTTCTTCAATATTTACTTTATGTTGGTTTCATGTCGATTGTTCCCACGCTTGTCTCCTCAGTTAAGAATATCTTTTGCAAAACAACCGACTTTAGTAACTTCCTTGAAAACACCGTCAAAGACACCGTTGGATCCTTCACCAAAGCGGGTGACCAGGCCGGAAAGGCATCAACTGAGTGGAAACAAAGGAGAGACGCTGAACTTGCTGCTTTAGAGGCAGGCAAAAAACCTAATCCATAACCTCTAACTATCCTAATACAGCACCGTTAAAATTGTTTAACTCGATAGCAAATTTTCGCTCGTCAGGCTTGTTATTATTGTATTCCACCCACTTAACCATACCTTCTACTTCGCTAAAAGACTCGCTCATTGCGTTAATATCACCCCAAACTGCTCTTCGTACATAGTTCTGAGCATGTGAAGACTTTTTAAACCAGTTTATTGCTGATTTTCTAATATAATCAGCGTTTGCTGATCGCGTCAACAGGTCTTTTTTGGGATTAAGGGTCCTTCCATGGCTCCCAATCCAGCCCGCCAATCCCCGTACATCTATCGTGAATTCTTTATCCTTTTTTGGATCAAAATATCTAAATGGATGCCTAAAAATCTCGGCCAGTATTGTTGCAGAAAGTTCATTTTGTGAAACCAAAGTTCCTGTGCTATCTAGTCCCAACCTTATCAAAAGCATCCGAGAAAACACCTCGCTAACCCTTTCATTAACATTTGCCAAGTCTCCGCTCAACTGATCCATGTCGTCCAGTTGTCTAATTATTTTTTCAGCCATTTTCAAAGCAAACGGAGTTCTAAAAATAAGATTCTTCTCGGGCTCATTAACTAATAGCTGTTTTTCTGACTCCATAACCATAGCTCTCCACTCAGACGTAACAGCATTAACTTTCATCTGAGCCAGCGTTGGGGTGTTCTCCATTTCGGCCACCGAAATTTTCCCCCCTTCCATTATTCTCGAAAGTAAAGCTTGTTTGCTCCTAAAAACACCCTTGGAGGCGGTGAAGGAGTCAAATCTAAAAGGAGAGGACAAAGCTTCGTAAACAGGAACTCCAGCGATTCTATACGTTGAATCAGCTCTATTATGTTGTAATTGTTTAATAAACTGACCATTTGCTACTTGAGCCGTTGCAGACCTCTTAGAAACTTCTTTGACAGCAATTTCCGAGTAAGCAGCTTCCCACATTTGACGGTTTACGTCAGGATGAAAATATCCCGGATTTTCCTGTATATTTCCACTAGGATCAACTCCCACGTATTCTCTCACCAAAACGGCTGGAAGCCCGCACATCTTTAAAAAGTTATATCCATAAATAAAGACCATCCACACCTTCGGATCTTCTGGGTTCGCTATCTTCATCTCTTTCGCAATATCTCTTCGAATTTCCGTCCCAAAGTCTGGCTTTTCACCGGTAGTTAACCTTTTATATCGCTCCAGCTTTTGAGCATCATAAGTCAAAGAACCATCTCCCCTCCTTACCACTCCCAATTTACGAGCTGAGCAAGAAATGCCTACATTTAAATCCTCATTCCCTATAAGCGACGTCAAAGTCCATACATCTATTTCCGCAAACTTTTTCACCCATTCCGACATGGGAGTTGTGTTGGATGGGACAAATTCGTTCAATTTCATTATTTTTTCCATCATTTCCGCCAATTCTTTATATTGTGGATTTTCTTTCATGTCGCCGATGGTTTTGGCCATAGTATCCTGGTCCACAACAGTTGTAGGTTCCCTCCAGTTTTTGTCGATAATTAATCTGATTGCCTGATCAGGTTTGTATTTATTTCCTCCATTTTCCTGGCTTGCTGGCACTTGAGGAGGTGGTTGTGCCGCCCTTCTTCTTGCTTCTTCCTCCTCCCTCTCTATTCTCTCTTTCTCGTCATAGTATCGACCCATCGAAGCCTTAACCTCTTGAGAAAACGGCCAACCCTGAACCATCGCTTCCCACTGGGCTCTGGTTGCTGGGACCCTCTGCAACCTTCCAACTGGATTTGATATGAACACTCCCATATCCACTCGGCTTCGCTCGTTTCTGCTCTTTAGATCCATTTGGATATTAACACCAGGAATGCTCGCGGAGGCAATTATCGCTGGGTCTTTAGTGTCACTATATATTTGCAAAAGCAAGTTGTTAACCTCATCCTCTACCCAAATTTGTCGCATTCCTCGATGCCTGGTATCATCTATGGGTTCGGTGTGGGAAAAATTGTCCCTATAATCCTCCAGTGGTCCTCTAAAATTGTTTGGAAATGACACCTCAAGCACCCCGTTTAATCGGTCCCGTACATATTTCACCAAATCACCTTGACCGTGCTCCTCGCTGTATTTAACTAAATCATCCAGTCTTCTTTTCTTCTCTGCTTTTAACAATTCCAACGGGTAATTACTATCCGTTCTGGATATTTCAATTTGTAGTTGCCTGGGGCTCATGTTATAAATCTTCTCTCTCATTTCCTTCTCTGGATCCACCTTGTTCTCCTCCTGCTGTTTTTTAGGTTCTGATTCTGGCTCGGGTTTTGGTTTGTCGGGTTCTGGAACTGACTGTTTAGTTTTTCTCGCTTCTTTCCACTCCCTAAATTCTCTTAATAAGTTTGGATTTTTAGGCCCTCCATGCTTTGCCAAATCTTCCACAAACTCCCCCAATTCGTCAGCCATGACAGCTACGCCCAAAAGAGTGGCCCAGGTCGAAGTTTGTTTTTTAATATTTTCTAAATCTATCTGCTTACGCTCACTTTCTGCTTTATCTTGCTCCTGTTTAAATACCTCGCTCGCTCTTCTTCCAAACTCAGTCTCCCGCTCCTCCTGGCTCATTTCGTAAATAGGTTTGGTGTCTATTATCTTTACCCCACTGATATTTCTACCTGCTCTCCGACTAACATCGTCTCTGTGCTGCCATACCTCTTCAGAAATAACTGCGTCTCTCCATGGCACCTCTTCCTTTGTTTTCAAAGCTCGCTCCTCATCCTCAACAATTCCGTTAATCACTTCGGCTGCTCTCTTATTTTTTTTCAGGTATCTGTTAAATTCCTCCTCTTTTTCTTCAAGGTCCTTTTCTTGGGCTGTCACGGCTGGTTTTTCTGATCTACCGCTTACTCGTCTTAAAACAAAATCTTCCACCGATTCCCCCGTCACTCTTCTGTATACTTTTCCCACTTGAGATACTTCATCAAACCACACCTCCTTGGCCACGTCTTTAACCACCGGATCGGCGTCCCCCACCAAAATTTCTCTTAATTGCCCCGGCTCAAGCCGTCTTAACAAATTTTTATTCTCCACCAACCTTGCTTCCCCTTGTTCAAACAACCACGTCCCAGGCTCCAAACCGGCGGCTTTCTCTTGTTCTTCTAAGAGAGAGGTTCTACCCGAAACCCCTCTTAGTTTTACTTCTCCTCCCCACGCAGGTCTTACTTCTTCTGTTACCAACAATTCTGACCTCCCAGAACCGCCCTTTCCCCCATTATTTGCATTTGGGTTTCCACCACCATCCAGGTCTCCATTTCTTTTATCATCTTTCTTTTGTTCACTAGGCCCCAAAGTCGCCTCAGAATGAATGTCGTTGTTAGGCACATCTGGCGCTTTCTTCTCCTCACTGGGACGGTCTTTAGATTCCTCCGGTTGCACCATGTGCCACATAGAACCAACTGTCGTCACATCTCCTAAAAATTTAGCTGCTTCCGGATCTTCTTTTAATCTAGGAATCATTTCTTGTAACGCCCTTTCTGCCGCCAAAGGTGCTCCCGCCCCGTCCCCTCGATCCCTTCTCTCCGAATACTCATCATGCGCTAATGAAACCCTATGCTTTAAATCTTCAATCGATCTCAAACCCAACTTCTCTGACAACTCCTCCAACCGAGCCAACACCTCACCTTTATACGACTCGCGATCCTCCGGAGATCCAACAATTATCCTCAAAGATAGGTCGTTCGCACTTAAGTTGGCGTGCGGACGTTCTGAACTGGCACTCAGGGTCGCCGTTTCCCCAACCGGGTTCTCCGGCCTTTGTGGCAAGCCTCTCTTTAATCTTCCTATTTCTGGGTTCATACCATCAGATTCAGACATGCTTAAATAATGATACACTAACTCCACCAGCTAACACTCTTATTCTACCTCAAAACACCACTATAGGACAACCCCCAATTTACCAAAACACAATCTCCACAATCTCTTAATATATTCGTCCGAATCATCGGTAGGTTTTGCGTTAAACTGCTCCCTTATTTGTCCTACTAGTTGTATCACCGGCTTTAACCGATCTTTCACAGGATCGTTCGCATCCAAATCTTCCCCGTTTCTCAACCGATTTAAACTAGACATCAGAGCATCCACCTCATCCTCATAAAAACCCATCTTGGCGTAGGCATCAATTCTTGCCTGCTCAAATGCGTTACCGCCCACTGCCGCAAACACTGGAGTTAGTAGTTCTCGAGCATCTTCCCGCTCAATCGGATTTTCAATTTTTATAACCTCGTTATCAAAGCTGTCCACGGAATTTTGTGCCTCGATGTGCTCTGCTGTCGGCTCAAAACCAATCATGTTCACAAGTCTGTGTTTTATTAAGTGATCTACCACCCCCGACCTCACATGCCCCCCTCTTACAGCCTCTGCCAGCATCTCGTAAGAAAAAACCATTGAACATACGCCTTTATACTTCTCCGGCAATTTGTTAGTAAATTCCATTAAGCTATCGGGCAGACCTCTCTTGTGTAAATCCATCAAAGTCTTAACATCCAAAGCTTTTTCCGCTTCAGCGCATATTATTGCTTCCAGGTCCACTCCCTCTCTGTTCCCCAAATCCACTACCTCTTTCCATCTTTTCTCCAGTTCCGCCCTGGCTCTTTCTCCTTCTGTTTGATTTTCTTCCCTTTCGGAGAACTTCATCCACAACACATCCGTGTCTATCTCAGAAAATTCATTCCCATCTTGATTTGTTGTTTGTTCTGCGCTCCTCTTAACTTCAATTTTCAAAAAAGACTCACCACGGCCTCCCTGGATATAATTTGGCTTTTCCGATCTGGAAATCGGGGTTAATATAATCAGTGACGGATCTGCCCCTTTTAATTTTGCCGCCAGCTCTCTCAGCTTTGTTACCAGCTCGCCTCCGCCTTTCACCCTTGTTTCACCCGATTCCCTCATTCCTCCTTCAGTTGTCGAGTCGCCTACCAGCATTACAAATCTGGAAGTTTCCTTGTTGACTGTTCGTAAAAAAATTTGATTGCTTTCGGTAAGTCCCACAGAAACCCATCCGGCATCTAGTTCCCATCCAGACCCCAGAGCTTCTGTTATGAATCTCTTTAATTCATTCCCACCCAACTCAAGTTGTTCAGCCTTCTCTGTCTCCTTGTTTGTTGGTTCTTCAGTTCCCAAAACATCAATTCTTAAGCTGGGTATTCCAATCTCAGATCTGGATATTTCATCGCCAGCCCGTCGTGTCAGAGGAACAAATCTAATCCTTTCCTTGTTTACCTTAAACAAACCGGCAGCCTCATTGGCTAACTTTTCCACCACCCGCTCTATTTCATCAGCCTGAGACAAAGTCGCCGCCTTCATACCATATCTTGATTCATGGTCCTCTATCAAATACAAAGCTTGTATGTCTCCGGATTTCGTATCAGGAGCAACCAAAACAAGTTTTGGCGACGCTTCTTCTCCCGGAAAAACATTCTCTCCTTGCATTGAGCTCTTTGATCCAAACGTCCTCCGCACAAATTCCTGCAAATCCTCGCCTTCAATCACTCCCCCCGACCGCAATTCCAATTTTTCCTCCAAGTCTGTCTGCGAATTTTCTCCATCCCCCACCCGAGTTTTTGTCCCCTCCAGAATGTTATTCCGCGAGTCCGCCCCCGCTAGCTTATCTTGTGGCGCCTCTTCAACTTTCACTTTCTCTTTCGTCCTAATTTTCATTTCCACAACTCCTCCAATTATTTTAAATTTCGTTCTTTCGACCTCAACCCCCCTAAGCCCCATCTGTTCACCAATAAACTGAGCCATTTCAAAATTCAACCTCCCCACCCCCCCCTGAAGTCTTTCCCTTGTTCCTGTTTTTAAAGTTTCCCCCATACTCAACAATCCAGAAAATAGAGGTTTAGCAAAAATACCATCCCCACCCCACTCAGTCACCTCTAATCCCCCAGTGCCATTTTGAACTTTAACTACCACGGGTACAGAAGGTACTCCCTTAATTCCCAAATTGGCTTTGATTTCCAACGTGGAATCGCCAATCTTTGAGCGAACATCAGTTAAACTCAATCCAAGCTTCTGTACTTCATCATCTTGAAGAAGTATTGGAATCGCATTACCTGCAATATTATTTAAATCATCTGAGCTCATTCGTATCGAGTTTTCCTGTGATTTTTCACATTCACTCGCCCACACGTCCAATACTGCCAACTCCACCCTTTCCGGCATTCTCCCCCCACCTCCTCCACGCTCTCTCACTTTTAAATTTGGTTTAAGGGGTGTCCATTCTTCCCCAAAACCTTCTTTGTGTCGCATATTGTCATCCACAAAATCAGTATAACATCAGCATTTTACCCCATGCCCCCACTATAGGCCAGTCCTAAAAACACCCGCACCACTTTCCAATAGTTTTAAGTGCCATTGCCCCCAAACCAATCATTCCCATCGCTATTGCTCCTAAAATATACACCAGGTTATCTTTCCAATTTCCCCTGTTCATTATCATGATTGTACCTGATTTTATGGTAGGATAACTACAAAGCCACTTATGGATAATCATCCAGTTCCTCAAAATATTTCCTCCTACGAATTCCGACTGGTAGGCGACATGACACTCAAGCAGTTCCTGCAACTGGCTGCCGGACTGGTCCTGGCTTTTGTCTTCGTTCGGCTGCCGATTCTGGCCATCATTAAGTTCCCTCTGGCCTTTTTGGCAGCCATTACCGGAGTCCTAATGGCTTTCGTCCCCATAAACGGTCGACCGTTTACCGCCTGGCTTTCTGCATTTATTAAGGCCATTTACTCTCCCACCGAATATACCTGGAGGCCTCAACCTGTTGCACCACAAGCTGCTGCTACACAAACGGCGACCCCGACTCCCGCTCCCGCACCCAAACCAGCCCCGGTCCCTCCTCCCGTCGCCCCCCTCCCTCCAATTGTCGTCCCTTCACCGCTTGTAGCCCCAGCCGTTGTCAAACCTCCTGTCATCACCCAAACCTCTACCTCTGTCATCACTTCTCCTCCAAAGCCAATTTCACCACCTCCTTCAATTGTTCCACCTACTAAAACTGAAGCCGTCCCGGTTGCAGTACAACCGCCACCTCCTCCCACTCCCACCCCTGCTCCAACCCCTCCCCCAATTTCCGCTCAAATTACCCCGTCTACCCCTGCTATTTTGAACCGGGAAAATCCGACCCAGGCTCCTGCTGCCGCCGTCACTAACCAAATTTCCCCTCCTACCAGCCCCAATATCTTAGCCGGATTGATTACTGATCCGACAGGCAACCCTCTTCCTCAAACCACAGTTGAAATTATCGATTTAAAAAACGGCATTCCCGCCAGAGCTCTCAGAACCAACCGCCTGGGTCAATTCCAAATCGCCATTCCCCTACCTTCTGGTAAATACAACATTCTTGTTGAAAAAGAGGGCTTACGCTTCGATCCTGTTTCAATTGAAGTTAAAGGCAACATCGTTCCTCCTGTTATTATTCAAGGGTACACCACATGACAAACCTTCCCTCCACCCAAGATCACCTGGATATCGACGACATCCTAAACGACATCGTCATTTTAAAAGACGGTTCTGCCTGCATGGTTTTAGAAGTCAGCGCCGTCAATTTTGGTCTCCTTTCCGAACGTGAGCAGGATGCCACCATTTATGCCTACGCTCAGCTCTTAAACTCCCTCACTTTTTCCATCCAAATCGTCATTATCAGTAAGCGCAAGGATATCTCTGCCTACATCGAAAAATTAGACGCGTATCTGGCCAAAATCGACACTCCAAAACTTAAGGACCAACTTACTAAATATCGGGATTTCGTCAAGGCTATCGTCCGCCAGGGAAACGTCTTGGACAAAAAGTTTTATATTTCCATCCCCTTCAGCTCGCTCGAGCTGGGCGTCGGCTCTGCTGTCAAATCCATCGGCGGCAAAGCCCCCAAACACACTCTACCTCGGGAATATATTATTGACCGGGCAGTCACGAACCTCATGCCAAAACGGGACCATTTATTAAGGCTTCTGGCCAGAATCGGTCTTAAAGGCCGCCAGTTAACCTCTTCGGAACTTCTGCAGTTATTCTTTGACAGCTACAATCCCGGCATGTTCGGCACCCGAGTCGTCCTGCCTCCTGAAAACCAAATCGACACTCCAAAAACCAACCCCATTGCGGTTGTAAACCCTCCGATTATCCCGGTTATTTCCAATGTTGCCGCAGCCACACCAAAATAATGAAAAATCAAATCCCAAAATCCGCCCCTCCTCCCCCAGCCGACAATCCGGTTAAATCCTTAGCTGATGCCAAAACGGTCGTCGATATAGTCGCCCCCCAATCCCTTTTGATTGATTTCAACGTTCTTAAAATCAACGATTCCTACTTTAGAACCTACTTCACCACCATTAATCGTCGCTTTGTCAGTAGCAATTGGTTAGGGCCGATTATTAACTTTGACCATTCGTTGAACATTTCCATGTTTGTGTATCCCGTAGAAAGTAAGTCCACCTTAGACGAACTCCGACGAAAAATTGCTGAAATGGAAGCTGAAATCTCCACCGACTCCCAACGGGGTCGGGTGGTTGATCCCTCCACAGCCGCCAAACTCGAAGACGCCCTGGCTTTGCAGGACCAGTTGGTTAAAGGCATTGAACGCTTCTTCCAATTTTCCTTGTATGTCACCATTCCCGCCGAAAGTGCTTCCGAACTGGAAACTGTCAGTAAACAGGTGACTAGCTCCCTAAGTTCCCTCCTTGTTGGTTCCATTCCCACACTGCTTCAGCAGGCCGAGGGCTTCAAAACCACCCTCCCCACCTGTATCGATCACCTGATGGTCACCCGAAACATGGATACCACTTCTCTGGCTACCACTTTTCCTTTCACCTCCTCTGAACTTACCAGTAACGACGGCATTCTTTACGGCATCAACCAACACAATGGTAGTTTGGTCATTTTTGACCGTTTTACTTTGGAAAACGCCAATTCTGTGGTTTTTGCAAAGTCCGGTGCCGGTAAGTCCTACACCATCAAGTTGGAATTAGTCCGCTCCATGATGTTCGGCACCGAAATAATTGTCATCGACCCGGAAAACGAATACAAAACTCTCTGTGATGCCGTTGGCGGCGACTATATCAATTTCTCATACAACTCCCAAAACCGCATCAACCCTTTTGATCTTTCGCTCCTGACAGAGCACTCCGATGAAAATGAATTGAATCTGAAAATTCAATCCCTCATGTCCATGTTCAAAGTTATTATGGGCAACCTTAACCCCACCGAAGAAGCTCTTCTGGATCGGGCCATTACCCTGGCTTACAAAATGAAAGGTATCACTGCCGACCCCGAGACTCAAAAACGCACCCCTCCGCTCATGGAAGACCTCTACAAGGCTTTTATAGGTATGGAAGAGCCGATGGCTCTTTCCATGGCCGACCGCCTGGAAAGGTTTGTCAAAGGCAGCTTCACTGGCATTATCGATCAACCTTCAAACATTGTTCTGAAAAACCAGCTCACCGTTTTTTCCGTTCGCGATCTTGAAGACTCATTAAAACCCATCGCCATTTTTCTCATTCTTGACTACATTTGGACCAAAATGCGCCGCGATCTCAAAAAACGCATTCTGGTAGTCGACGAAGCCTGGTATTTAATGCGATATCCCGATTCGGCCAACTTCCTCTACAGTGTAGCTAAGAGAGCCAGAAAATATTTCCTGGGTCTAACTACCATTACTCAAGACGTAGAAGACTTTTTAAACACCGACTACGGTAAAGCCATCGTCACCAGCTCTTCATTACAGATTCTCATGAAACAGTCCCCTGCCGGTGTTGACAAAATTTCCCAGGTCTTTTACCTCTCCGAAGGAGAAAAACATCTTCTTCTGTCAGCCAACGTTGGAGAGGGTTTGTTTTTTGCCGGCAACAACCATGTCGCCGTTCGCTTTGTGGCCTCTCCCGACGAGCACAAACTAATTACGACCAAGCCGTCAGAAATTCTGGCTGCCCAAAAACAAGCCGATCCGTCAGCCAAGCCAATCTTGATTCCCGATACTAAAATATAAACATGTTTTCCTTTCCTGTCCATTTCGATCATTCGGTCATAAGCGAGTTAGAAAATCACATCATAGAGATTTGTAACACTTGTAAAACATATCCCGATATTTCAGCCGCTGCCGCTCCTGTCTGGGATTGGGCCAGTAAAATTATTCCCGAACCCATCGCCGAGCTTCGTCACGAAATCGAAAGTCACGAAGCTGACGAACATTTTCCGGACCAATATTCCGAAGAAAAAGATCATTTATTAAAAATCCCCCTGTTACTTCTTGAACATATAAATTCCCGCTAATGGACAATAAAAAAATCAAAGGTTGTGTTATTAAAGTGATGATTTTCTTCACCATTCTGCTACTCATTATCGGCGCTATTATCTTCTCATTTACTTTAGTTATCAACATTATCAATTCCGGAGCTTACGTCACCGACCGGGCTCCGGGAGCAGGTCTAGATATGCCCATGGAAGGCTATTGTGATTTGGATCCAAATACCATCATTCCGCTTGAATTTCCTAATATTTATCCTCCCACTAACATTGCCCATCACGCTTACATCTTAGTCAACGATCTGCTTCCCGGTCTCTGGTGTTACTTCAATCACCAACCGTATTACGACGGCGACGCCCCGTCAGATCCGCCCGGTTTTCCTGATGGCGGAAATCCCGATTATTGGGACGAGTCTCTTTTTGGATTATTTCTCGACAACGACGGAACTTACAACATTTTCTGGTGCACCATTATGGTTATCGAGGCCTGGAACAATACTCCCGGAGTGTCGCTGCCCACCGACTTAATTTATACTCCTACCATGCACGCCTATTTTGTTAACACTGGCCGCTTTACCACTATCCAACAAGCACTCCAGAATCTTTCTCTCGTCCACCCCGGCGACGCCGCAATTATCGCCAGAGACGGCAGCAGTCGCGGTTTAAACGGCGATCACGCCTCGATTGTCTGGTCAGTTACTCCAGACGCCATCACCACCATCGACTCTAATGCCGGCCTTAAAGGTTTCACTTACGCCATTTCCGGCGGAGAAGCCCGCTGGGGATCATTAACTATAGTTGGCTTTGGCCGACGTTAATTAAAACGTTATGATCGACAAAATAAAAAATTTCATTCTGAAAAACAAATTAACCCTCTCAATAGTTGTGGGTGTTATTCTCCTCTCAATTTTCTCCCTCAATCCTGCTTCCAATTTACCAGAAACTCCCTTGCCCCCCATCCCCACTCCCAATGTTTCGCCTACTCCTTATGTCGGCACTCGCACCGGCCAACAGGCCGTTCAGCAATCAATAGCCGACCGGGAAGTCGGTCTCTCTGTCAATAAAACCTTAAACCAATATCCGTTTATCACCAAGCTTCCTTTAATAACTCAAAACTACACCGCAATTTTTGACTTCAAAAAACAGGTAATTCGTGTTCGCATGCAGCAAGGGTTTACCAGTCAGTTTATTGAGTCAGATGTTAAAAAACGGCTGTCTGACATTGGAGTCCCGGAATCAATTCAAATTGAATATCTTAAATTCAACGACCCTACACCCTAACTGGCATTATTAAATGCACTAGTCCCTCTTCGCTCTCCACCCCAAACACTCCCGGAGCCAAACTGTCATTCATACCCAAGCTCACCCGTTCTCCGGAAACGCTGTTTAGAAAATCCAACATATATCGATAGTTGAAGGCAATCTGACCTTCGCCTCCTTTAGTTTGGGCTTCCACCTCCACCAAACTATCCCCGGTAGCTGAAGAACTGGCCGAAAGTACCATTTTCCCCTCATCGATTTTAATTTTAATAACGTTTGCACTGTCTCTGGCAAATATCCCTACCGCTTTTACGGCTCTAAGTAGCTCCTCTTTGTCAACCAAGGCTTCAATTTTAACCGCTCCGGGGATTATCTTTTCCACATCCGGAAAATTCCCTTCCAAAATTCTGCTGGATATTTGCACTCCGTCATAATTTAGAAGCATCTGATTGCCTTCTCCCACCATCCCCATCTCTAAATCCGTCTTTTTGCCTTCCTGTAAAATTCTGGCCGTCTCAATGATTGTTCGTGCCGGAATTATTAATCCTTTTTCAAATCCTGACATCTCTTTTTCCAACTCCACCACTTTTCTACTCAGTCTAAATCCGTCTGTAGCTGTAATCTTCAAACTATTTTCAACCACCGTAAACATTACCCCTGTTAGAACCGGTCT
>Ga0156507_128_pt1 | contig 8959 bp, 9 predicted proteins | sample RifOxyB1_FD_110654 | JGI IMG/M metagenome (GOLD analysis project Ga0156507, IMG submission 110654) | Candidatus Amesbacteria bacterium RIFOXYB1_FULL_44_23
TGAGTTCCAGATTACCGGATACGCCGTCCCCGGACTGGGCGACAAATATGCCTCCGATACCAAAAGCATGTTTCCTAAAGCTTCCTCCGACATTATCCTATCTTCTAACATTACTCCCATTGCCAAAGACCTCCAAAAACAAACCCTGGAATTGTCTCAGACTTTGGTATACTAACTCCTAATGAATTTGAAAGTCGCCCTACTGGTTTTGGTTTTAGCTTTTGCAGCTTTTTTTGCTTTTTTGGTTTTTATGCCGCAAAATACCAACACTGATACTTATAACAGCAGTGCAAATACGGATGTTACTTTAAGTAGCCCCGCACCAACTGCTATTATTACCACCATGCCTACTCCAACCCCTCAAACCCAATCCAAATTCGAAATTAAGCCTAACGTCACTTACCAGGTAGTTCTTACCACAACGGCAGGAGCTATCACAGTTGAGCTAAACACCAACAAAACCCCCATCACTGCAGGCAATTTTCTCTCACTGGCCAAAGCCGATTTTTACAATAACACCAAGTTTCACAGAGTTATTAATGGATTTATGATTCAAGGCGGAGATCCTAAGGGCGACGGAACCGGCGGACCGGGTTATAAATTTGCCGATGAGCCCTTCGAAGGCGAGTACACGGCCGGAACCATTGCTATGGCCAATGCAGGTCCCAACACTAACGGCAGTCAGTTTTTTATTATGCATAAAACCTATCCTTTACCCAAAAACTACGTCATTTTTGGAAAAGTAGTCAAAGGTATGGAAGTTGTGGATAAAATCGCTACCGCACCCGTATCTGCTAATCCTTATTCCGGTGAAAATTCTACTCCCGTAAATCCGGTCGTCGTCACCTCAGCGCAGATAGTCGAAATCCCTTAATCATTCGGGTGAGTCAGATTGTGCCGAAGCTCATCGATAGAAACAGAGGGGTTGTGTCTTCTGGATGGATCATCTGGATGCATAGCAGTTAACGTTTTAACTGCATCTTTCCCAACTCTTCGCAATTGCCAAAGAAGTCCACCCACTGTTAATCCGATTGCAGACAAAGCGCACTTGTAATAAGTGGATAATTCCATAAATTGAGTGAGAAGGTCTTTTTCCATACAGCTTGAAAGATTAGTGCAAACTATAGGACGAAGTAAATAAAAAGTCAACTGTTAATTACTGTTTGGTGATGACCAATATTCTGCCCCCAAAGTGGCACTTCAGTAAGTTTGGTGCATTTGATGAACTAAAGTCTAGCTTATAGTATAATGCGCGCATGGCGCGCAAGGAAGATCTTATAATCGATCCACTAGGTGGCGAAGACACATGTCTTGATGATTTGTGTAGTCGTGTAGACCAAATTAAAGCAGATGTTCGAGACTGTGCCGTCACAAGGTTTCCCCAAGATCATTTAGTGGCACTGGAAATTGGGAAAGTTTATCAGCAATTGTCCTATAATGCCATCAAAAGGTGGCATAAAAACCTTTGCCCGAAAAATATTAATGGAAATTTCGGAATTCTAGCCTTTGGCTCAACCGCAAGGGGTGAGCTCTGCTACTATTCTGACATTGATCTGCTTGTCACCTTCAACGGACAATCTGATTGTAAGTTACTATTCGAAATGACTAAAGGCTTGGAACAATTCCTAACTCAGCTCGGGTTTGATCCAGAAATAAAAATATTAAACACAACCCAGACCTCCACCAAATATTTTAACCAGGATTTGGTAAATTCTGAAATTGTCATTGCCACGGACCCGGTTGTCGGCCGGCCTGATCTACACACCAAATTCGCCCAAGAAGCATCCAAGTCAATTCCCCAAAAGGCACTTTACTCAATCTTTGAACAAAGAAATCCCCGAGGTCGCAACATCAAAGCCGACACTGAAGATGTTTTCAACATAAAATGGGACAGGGGAGGCCTCAACGACTTTCTGATATTAAGAACCATCGCCAAAAGTTACGGTTCTCAACAACTGGAAACAGTCGCATGTTTAAAAGATTTGCTCAACCTGGGGAAAATCACTGATTCTGAATTTGAAACTCTTACAGATATCTTTGCGCAATATTTGTTTTTCAGAAACGAAACTCATGTTTTTGCTGGCCAAGAGGCAGAAAGACTCGGGCCAAAAACCAGACGACATATTTGTGACACTCTTCCCAGTCCTGGCAATCCGGAAGAATTTAAAGCTCATCTAAAAAACTTAGCCCGATACACCCACCAAACATTTCTCCGCGTCAGGGATGCTTTTTTAAAATCTCAGGGAATAAACCCAGAAGAGTGGGAAAAATTTGACCAACTGCCAATCGACGCTCAGCTTACATACGCCAAAAGCACCAATCCAAATTGTGTCAGCGTAGCCGCCTGGGGAACAACTGATCCGAAAGTGCTGGATGTGGCTCTAGAAAATCAACCAAGCTATCTTGTACTTCAAGCTGTTTCCAGATCGAGATACGTCACTCCAGAAACTCTCAGAAAAGTTGAGGTTATCTGCAGAAACAACCCAAATTTTGGTTTTTCCCGACTAATGTTAGCAGTCCAAACCAATGCTGACCCTGAATTACTTACGCTATTGTTCAGAAACACCACCCCCGACTCCACGCAGTCAGAAAAAATTCGAGCCATTGCCAAAAAACGACTTGCACATTTCCATTATGATACGGAGTATGAGATTAAAGATGAACTTAAAAAAGAGTTGGAATGCATCGTATTTTACCCTGAATCGTTCCACGACTATTTTCTAAAAAACACAGAAGAAACCCTCACCCCCCATCCGGGCAGGCTTTACATCAACTACGCAGGAAGGCTGGCGGTCGGCAAAAACTTTGAAGCTTTTTTAAGGTTAGCTGCTGGCCTTAAAGAGAGAGGTATCGATTTTGAATCACACGTCTTTGGACCACTAGAACCATCGTTCTCAAGTCATCTGGAATTATTTTGGGAGCTTTTTGGCCACGACCAAGACTTGGTAAAAAGAATCAAATATCACGGCGAATACGACTTGGCTTCTCTCAAAAAATCTGTGTTGCAAATGCAAACCCTGGGAACGTCAGTTTTTGTTTTCAGTAAGGGGTTAACTACCAAAGAGCTTTTAAGTATGGGTCAATCCGTAATAACTACCGACAAGGGAAATGGCGACGTCTCGCAACTTAAAGTTGCATGTCTAGACGAAGATCAACTTCAAGATCCACGATATTTAGAACAACTTATTTCAAATATCTTGCAACTATGTAATTCGCCTGAAAACCTTAAACTGCAAGGATTGGAAGCCCAAGCCTATGTAAACGACAACTATGGTTTGGAAAAGTGGGGAAAGTGTTACAAACAATTGTTAAAAGGTATCAAACCTGATTTTAGAAGTGTACTTATACTAGGGACCGGTCCGCTGACTGCACCACATGGGCCGGCTGTCTGGTCCAGAAACTTACTCAAATATGCTCAAAATGACTCAGAAATCGATGCCGACTATGTCACACTACCCAATTCGAGCTCTGTGATCTTTAATCGGGAAGCTGAAATAGACTGCTCAAAAGATGAGAGCATGGCAGTTTGCCATTCGCTTGAAGAAACCATAAAAACCGTACTCAGCGTCAACCCAGATTGTCGTCCCACAAATCAGACAGTGGATCAATTTGTTTCCAATTTAACAGAACTGTCAAAAAATCCAAACGCCGTAGCTATTCTATCTAGTAAAGTCGCCGAAAAAACAACTCAATCAGCCTTCGAACATTGTGGTATTACTCAAGATCAAATCCTGTATCCTGTTATTGCCTGTGATGAAGTAACTTCGTACGGAAGACCGGTAAGGCCGATGTTCAAATTAGTGCATTTAATAGAATCTTTGCAAAAAGAACTTCCCGAGTCCGATGTAAATATTTCTTTCGGTAAACCCCATGTTTTGGTTGCAGTTAAAGAGAAGGTTCAACGCGGAACTCCTTTTATATACGTCGACCACGTATTAGCTTCGGATGAGCCATTATTACAATCGATTCTGGATAGTGAATACTATAGCCAACAAGAAAAATCTTGGTTTCAAAGACTTCACGCATTAATTAAGTCAACCATCAGGCGGTATGCAGACAAATATGTAGCTTTATGGGAAATAAATCAAAATATCGCAATTAAACAGCTTGGAATTGATCCTGAAAAAATTACATTAATTCCTAACGGGGTAGACACCACCCTTATCAAAACTTAACATGACTGTCGAAAAGTTAGCTGAACTTCTAAATACTCAACCCCGAGCTCCGGAAGAGTCAAAGGTGTTGTCGGAACTCCGCACACACTGGATGGAAGCACTGTCAAGACCATTGTGGTATAAGCAGTTACAAACTGAAATAGTCAGTCTCTTGTTTGCCAAAAACAACGGCGACTCCCGCCAAAGATGGATTAGACGTCAACTAATCGCCACAATTGGCTGTGCGCTAAAAGCAGGAATAATTCCTTTATCGCCTGCGGATGAATTTGCAGATTTTGATTCGGAAAGAGAGCCAATTTCCGACATAGTGATTCACCATACTGAAGGTAGACCTCAAACCACCCCAGATGAGTTAAATGCTTTGGGATTCATTTTTCAATACACCAAAAACTTTCTGGCGGGTCCTATTTTAGGTAAAAGCGTAGAAAATAAACCTGTGGGTTCTGGCCATGTAATAAACGGTCGACAGGTTTTTTATGCATACCACTACTTGGTCAACTGCGATGGGGAAGTGGTTAGACTATTACACGACACCCACATTGGCTGGCATGCCGGCAATTGGAACGTAAACAAACGCAGTGTGGGAATAGCGCTGGCCGGAAATTTTGACGATTGTCCTCCGCCACAATCTCAACTGGATGCTGTCATTGATCTTATCAGAAATCAATATCCAAACATTGAACCTCAAAGGGTATACGGACATTATCAGGTCAATTTTAGCAAAACCTGTCCCGGCATAACGTATGCTAACTTATGGAAAAAAACTCTTTTGGAACGATTGGAGCAATAGTGGTAGAGACACTAAAAAACTAAAGAAAAAATGGCATCAATTTAAACGACTTGTCCAAACTTACAATTAATGCAAACTTTCAGAGAGATTAAATGTTTGTGATAGTATTAATTTGTGACATTTACAGCTGTGTTGATGTTTATATTTTGTCTGCTGGTATTTGTAGTTTGTGGTTGGGAGTTTTTAAGGAATTTAACTAATTTTATTAAAGGTTTTGGCGCTGTTCCGTTTACTGGTATAGGAGAAGCGGCGTACGGTAAACCCCTTCAGTTAGTTAAGCCAGAAAACGCCTCCTTTTTTGAGAAAACCTATTTATTATTTATGGTTTTGGTTAACTTGTTTGGAACCACAATTTTTTCGATCGCAATCTTTAGACTCTTAAGAGAAGTGGGTTTGTTTTAATATTTCTGGGAAATGGAGAGGGGATTTCACATGAACTTTACGCACAAATGATTAACAATCCACACGAGCTCAGGCTGATAGATCTTCAGCTATCCGCTTTTCAAGTTCTTCCATTGAATGCGTAAAGCTTTCTTCAAGATCAATATCGTATTTATGGGCAAGCACCAAAATACACCATAAACAATCAGATAATTCATGTGCCAGTTTCTCATCGACATCTTTCGAATTTCTTATTCCGGATTTGGCCATAACAAGCTTCATTAAGTCTCCAACGTCTCCCACAAATCCTTCCATTATCTGTTCTCTGGTCCATTCTTTACCGTATTTCTTCTTTTCCAATTCAGAATACTTATTTCTTATAGCTACGGCTCTTTTTGCAATTTGCTGAAAATCCATATCTGTACTATATCAACTTAAATCATTTTTATCACTTGGAGCTGGTAACCACACGGTGGTAGAACTTCTCACTTGCTCAATAACAATCCAGAAGAGACAAAATTGCTATTTAGTAGCTCCGAAGGCTAGAATCAGTTTTCCAACATCTCAAAGGTTAACTTAAATCCCACCTTGTCCCTAACAGTCTTAATAACATCGTAGTAAGGTTTGAGTTTGTTGTCATTGGGTTTAGCAAAGAAAACCAGCTCTGAAATACTTAATTCTTTGGCTTGGTTTATTGCCATTTTGGTAATTTGTGGAACTAACTTTTCAGTTAATCTCTGATTGTAAAATGGGATTTTCATCTCTGAACTTATTAGTCCGAATTTTCCAGAAAGAAAAAGAAGGGGGAGACTTCTCTTGCTACACGAAGTCACTACATCTCGTACTCTTTTTGAAGAATATCTATCTTTAGCAGGAATATTTCCAGGAGATTCTGACTTTTCTCGACTACAGTAGGTGCATCCGTAAATCATTGTTAAATATTAACCCCTTTATAGTATACCTATTTTGTAAGCGGGTAACGGTATTCAGCTCGAACCTATTTGGCCTGGATGACTGTATTAAAGAGTATCTCAAAACCCACCCAGAACCTTCAGTAGGTGTTCAACTAAAAATAATCTTACGAGCGCTAATTGCCTATGACATTAGCGTACAACTTAAGGAGCTAATGAGCCATATGGGGATAGTCAGTTTTGTTATGCCCCTAGTTATGAGACGACCTGCTAAATGCCAGGATTAAGAGTTTTTGATACCAGAAGCAATTGTTTTATGCATTATTTTTGAGTTAATCCGCTCTAATATGTCATCTGGCAAACGAGTAAATTCAGGCGCTGCGTTGCATCCAGATGCCCCACCCAGAGGTATCTTTGTTATCCCCAAGTCACCTTCCAGATTATCCGATAACTTTTCAAAATTTTTGTCGACCATATATGCACCACTTGGAACCGCCATTCCAGTGTCGCCTTGATTCTTATTAAATGTAATTTCCCTAGGTTTAGTACTATTAACAACTCCTTCCATGCTTGTTTTCCACTTCAACAGAAAAGACAAAAAGTCTTCATAGTTACTATTCATTTGTTCTCTATACTCTTCATAGTCATTGTATTTCTTTTTTATTTCTTCATAACCTGACAACACGTCATCTTTAAAACAGAACACATCGAATACAAAATAGTCCTCAAACTTACCCAAATGTGTTTCCTCATCACCACTAAGAAGAACCATTAACCCCGGAGGAGTAATGAACCCGTGAGCTATGCCATGCCTTGCATAGTTATAAACGATTTGTTTATATGGGTGATACTTTTTGTGAAGATGATTGACGACAAAGTGTTCAAATTTTTCATCTCCATGATCTTTATCTATCTTACCCATTTCCAAAGCTCCAAGAATTTCGCAAAAAGTACAAAGAGTCATAACCATCTGGAATCCACACCTGCCTAAGCCATCTACTGAAGCGTTATAGTGAGAAAGGTTATACATTGAACCTATATCTCTAATAATGTAGTCATCAAAATAATGGAACAAATTTCTCATAAGCATCTTTCACTATTTAAACTGTAAAATTGGACTGATGTTATAATTCTGAGGTAAATATAACTCAAAATGCCTATTACTAATATAGAAACAATCATAGATATTATTGTTAACGTAAGAAGTCTCATAACCTGGCCCTTGAAAATGTTGTGGCGTTTTATTAAATGGCTATGGCCATTTACCCTAAAAAGCCAAAAAGAGAAACTCGGCCTTATTGAGGGAACTTGGCGAGAACATTATTGGGAATATGGGAAAAGTGGTGACAAAGAAGTTATTTTGATACACACTGACTGGAAAATAACCAACACTTTGTCTTACAACTTAACTGCTCTAAACGCATATTTAACAAAACCTCAAAAGACTAAGGGTAGCGTTATGGTTAAGGATCCTCATAGCCAGTACCATGGGAACTATCCTATTCCTCAAAATGTGACAACCGACATGAGCATAAGTTTCGTTATAGATAAGAAGCATGCAAAGAACGAAAACAAGATTTTTAATTTAAACCTAGAAATAGAAGACCCGATTGGTATACGTCATCAGATAAAAGGTGTTTCCGTTAAAAATATCAGAACACGCTCAAACAAAAAAGAGGTTGAGCCTCTTTCTGTTGAGAATCCAACAAAAATCAAACATAAAATACTAAAAAAGGTTGTATCAATTTTAAAAAATGAAATTGAACAATACAAAGTTCGCGGGAGAAAGGACGGGCGATTAGGTACGATTGAGTGGCCCCGAGGTGGCATGGAATGGAGAAAAGAAGGTGAGTCTATTCGCTTTCTTAACGAAAATTCAAATAAATCTAGTGTTATATCTGATCAGATAACTAAGCTTGTGAGGCTGTATAAAGCAAGTCCAAAGGATGGTAAAAGAAAAATAATAAAATTTGTAAAAGATAGAATTGACGCTAAACAAGAATATCGGGATATTGCATATTTTATTGTTTTATTTTTGTTTGAAATCGGAGAATTGAGTTTAGGACTGAGGACTGCCGTAGAAAAATTGAAAAATGACAAAAGTGTCTCACTCGGAGATGTCTTTAAATTAATTGATATATTATTGACATTCAGATTTAAAGAGTTTGGAGAAAAAGAGTTAGATGTAATAGAAGTAGTAGTGTACAGCACCGAAGAACATACGTTTAGAATAAAACAAAGAGTCAACGCTATCCGCGTTGACTTATAAAAAGTTCGGATTCGAACCTCGTTACCGGTAATTTTCACACCCTGGCCAACGTCAAAAAAACCTGGCTCGAACCAGATTTCTAGGCTAAATTTTTGAAATTTTCAATTCATTACCGTATGGAGCGGGTAAGGGGAATCGGACCCCTGTATTCAGTTTGGAAAACTGACGCCCTACCATTGAGCGATACCCGCATTGGTCTAGTAATTATACCTAAAAACCCCTGTTTCAATCTACTGGACTTTGAAGCTGGCCAGAGTTTCATTAAACATGGCCGCATAATCAGCCCATTTAGAATCCAGGGCAGTGGCCGTAACTACATATGCCTTATCACCCACAATCTGCAGCAGTTGCAAATTGTGGAGTTTATAAACTCCCATTTGATATGAAGCCTCCAGAAGCATTCCCGATCCGGTGGAATCACCGGCAGATTTTT
>Ga0156507_104_pt1 | contig 8421 bp, 8 predicted proteins | sample RifOxyB1_FD_110654 | JGI IMG/M metagenome (GOLD analysis project Ga0156507, IMG submission 110654) | Candidatus Amesbacteria bacterium RIFOXYB1_FULL_44_23
AGTTTACAACTATTTTGGCGCCTTCTTTGGCGAAACGTATTGCGGTGGTTTTACCGATTCCGCTTGAGGAACCGGTGATAACAACAATTTTATTTTTTAAATCCATAATTAAAATTGAGTGAGAAATCTAATGTCGTTACTGTATAAAAGCCTGATATCGTCAATCTTGGTTCCGGATTTCATCATGTAGGTTCTTTCTACTCCCCAACCAAAGGCAAAACCGGTATATTCGGACGGATCGATTTTTCCGGCTTTTAAAACGTTCGGATGGACCATTCCGGCTCCACCTAATTCCAGCCAACCTTCCTTACAAAGTTTGCAGCCGTGTCCGTTACAGATGCCGCAGGAAATATCGACTTCAAAAGACGGTTCCGTAAATTGAAAGTGATATGGTCTTAAGCGAGACTTACGGTTGGGTCCGAAAAACGTTTTGACAAAATAATCAGTAGTGCCTTTTAAATTGGCGACGGTAATTCCCCGGTCGACGACCAGGCCTTCAAATTGATGAAACATGGGGGTATGGGAAACATCCACCTGACGCCGGTAACATTTGGCAATATTGACCATGCGAATGGGAGGGGTTTTGACCCGCTCCATTTCCCTGACCTGGCCGTTACTGGTGTGGGGGGTTAAAAGCATGCGACCTAGGTGCGGGCGGGCGGGAGTGTCGACAAAAAAGGTTTCCCAGTCGTCTCTGGCAGGATGGTTATCAGGGAAATTCAGGCTTTCGAAAGCGTACCAGTCCCAATCAACTTCGGGATAACGGACTCGGGAGAAGCCTATTTTTTCAAAAACAGAACTGATTTCTTCGATGGCGTTGGTTATCGGGTGCAGGTGGCCTAAGGCTATTTTGACTCCCGGAAGTGAAGGATCAAAGTCGGCCGGGGATGAAGATTTAAGCGAAGATAGTTTGGATGAAGACAGCGCGTCAGATATCGCCGATTTGACGTCATTAAACAGTAAGCCCACTGATGACTTTTCGGCAGGACTTAGGTCCTTAAAAAGTCTGGCTATGTCGTTTAATTGGCCGGATTTTCCCAGGTACTGAATGCGGATTTGTTCTAATTCTTCTGCCGATTGAGCGGAAATTATTTGAGCTAAAGCTTCGTTTTTTAAATTCTGCAATTTTTGGTGCATAAAGGGATTATATACAAAAACTCCCCTTTCGGGGAGTAAATAGGAACGTTTAAACTCCCCTGTTTACTTTTGGAGTTTAAATCCGGCTGTTTCGACAATCTTTTTGAAAACCTGCGGTTGATTTGAAGCAAGTTCAGATAGAATTTTACGATCAAGCTGAATGGATGACTTTTTCAAGGCGGAAATAAAGAGATGATACGTAACACCTAAAGATGAGAGGGCGGCGTTAATTCTGACAATCCAAAGAGCCCGGAAATCACGTTTTCTTAATTTTCGACCCATGAAAGCGTACTGACCGGCATGCACGACTGATTCGTGGGCAGCCTTGTACAGGCGGTGACGGGCCATGCGATAGCCCTGGGCCAGTTTCAGGACTTTATTGTGTCGTTGTCTTCGGGGGGATTTGACGCGCATATTATTAGTTTAGATTGGGAATTTAAGTCCTAAGATAAGTAATTAAGCCAAATTAATGAGGCGTTTAACCCGTCTGGCCATTTTTCCGGTGACTTCTTTGTTTACTTTGTAGCCACGCAGTTGGCCGGCTGATTTTCTTCTTTTAAGGTGTCGGCCAAAACCGACGCGGCGCATAACTTTGCCGGTACCGGTAATTTTGAATCTGCGCACGGCTGATTTCTTGGTCTTAGCCTTCTTTGCCATGGGGTGATTATACTAGGAGGGGCGGAAATTGACCAGAGGCTAACGCTTTTTAACCGGAGTCAGGGTAGCCATGTACTGACGACCGATCCATTTGGCATCCTGGTCCATGGTGGCTACTTCAGATAGGCTTGACATGGTTTTGGCCATCATTTGAGGGCCGAATTCCTTGTGGGTTAACTGTCGGCCGACAAACTTAATGCTGACACGAAGCTTGTTTCCCTCAAGTAAAAAGTCGCGGCCTCTGGTCATTCGGACCTGAAAATCATTCTCGGCCATAAAAGGAGTTAAGCGGATTTCTTTGATATCGACTTTTTTGGCTGCGGCTTTGCTGGCTCTTTCTTTTTTGGAGATTTGGTAAAGAAACTTTTTGTAATCAATCAATTTAACTACCGGAGGCTCGGCTTGGGGAGCAATTTCAACGGCATCGACCTGAGCGGCTGCGGCCTGAGTCAGGGCTTCTGCCAGGGGAACTATGCCTATTTGTGTATTGTCTTCACGTAAAAGTCTAACTTGCTTAGCCTGGATCTGATGATTGATTTTATAGAAGGTACTCACTAGGTTTTTAAATTATATCACGCGAGAGCCTTGTTAAAAATTTCACTTTTTATTTTCTCTACAAACTCGGACACCGGAACAACGTTTTGACCTTTTTGACTTCTGGAGCGGACCGAAACGGTATTTTGCTCGGCTTCGCGATCGCCTACAACTAAGATGTACGGAATTTTCTGCATTTCGGCATCCCGAATGCGGGCGTTTAAAGGTTCGTTTTTGTCGTTAAGTTCAACCCTGATACCCTGTTTTTTGAGCTGGTCGTAAAGACCGTTGGCATAGTCCAAATGCTTGTCGGAAATTGGAATTACGATAGCTTGGATCGGTGAGAGCCAGGTGGGAAAGGCGCCGGCATATTTTTCAATTAAAAAGGCCATGGTGCGTTCAAAGGCGCCGATTGAAGACCGGTGAATGACGATTGGTTGGGCTTCTTTGCCCTCATTATCTGTGTATTTAAGATCGAAACGTTTGGGCATGACAAAGTCGTATTGAACCGTGAAGGCGGTTTCCTCGTGACCCGAGATTTTTTTTACCTGGACGTCAATTTTAGGGCCGTAAAATGCGGCTTCGCCGGGAGCTTCAAAAAACGGTTCGTGTCTTTCGGTCAAAACTTCGCGCAGAACGTCTTCGGCCAAGTCCCAGGCGGCATCGTCTTTGAAGTATTTTTTATCGTCTTTTCTGTCGCCTAAGGATAATCGATAGCGATAATCTTCACCTTTGGTCATACCAAAAATTTCGTTGGCAAATTGAATAAGATCTAAAACTTCAGAAATAACCTGCTTGGCCTGATCTTTAGTGGCGAAAATATGGGCATCGGCCAGGGAAAACATGCGGACACGCATCAGGCCGGTAAGTTCTCCGCTTTTTTCATAGCGGAATTGAGGTGATAATTCTGCCATCCTGATTGGTAATTCTTTGTAACTATGACCGGAAGATTTATAAAGCATGAAATGATGAGGACAGGTCATGGGCCGGAGAATTAATTCTTCTTCGTCAACTTTCATAACCGGATACATGGTGTCTTTGTAATACGGGTAGTGACCTGATGTTTTGTACAGTTCAGTTTTGGCCAAGGGCGGGGTAACTACATGCTGATAGCCTCTTTTTAGTTCCTCGTCTACGACGAACCGCTCCAATTCCCGTCTGATGGTAGCTCCTTTGGAAGTAAGAAGCGGCAGGCCTTTACCAACCAGGTCGGAAAAAACAAACAAGTTTAAATCCTTGCCGATAATGCGGTGGTCGCGTCTTTTGGCCTCTTCGAGGCGGTTTAAATATTCATCCAATTCCCTCTGGGTTGGCCAGCAGGTGCCGTAGATACGGGTAAGCATTTTGTTTTTTTCATCACCATGCCAATAGGCTCCGGCTACGGTGAGCAGTTTAAAAGCTTTGATCTGATCCACACTGTCTAAATGGGGGCCGGAACAAAGATCGACGTCGATTTCGTCTCCTGAAGGATCGATCATTCTAAAAATGCTGACCGATTCCCCTCTTTTCTGAATGTCGGAAAGCCATTCCAGTTTATAGGGATTTTTGGAAAACAGTTTTTTAGCGGCTTCCGGAGTAATATTTTCATGCACCATTTTGGCTTTGGTGTTAATGATTTTTTGCATTTCCTTCTCAATTTCAGGGAATAGATCCTCGGAAATTTTTTGATCTAAATCAAAGTCGAAATAAAAGCCTTCGTCGGTTGCCGGACCCATGGCCTTTTTAAGCTGGGGAAACAAATTTTGCATGGCGGCATGCAAAACGTGTTCGCTGGTGTGGCGTAGTTTGAGTAACACCTGGGCTGAGGAGTCTAATTTGCTGAATTTTTCGTCTAATTTTTTGGACATATGTTTAAAAATAAAAAAGCCCCTTTTCATCGGACCCAGGGTTCCATCCGATTACTTGGTGGCTTACTTAATTTTTTGGTTTCGGGCCAATTGGTGAGTTTGGCAACCAAATTAATTGTAGTTATTGTACTACCAGTGATTTGAGATATGCAATATCCTCTTTTCTGGGTCCGGAATGATTGAGGCCGGGGGTTTCCAGAATAAAGGGTACGTTTTTAAGTCGGGGGTCGTTAAGTAATTTTTGCATTGACTCGGCACCAATTTTACCTTCGCCGAGGTTAGCGTGGCGGTCTTTGTGGGAGTTAAACTCGGTTAAGGAGTCGTTGAAATGAATGACTGATAGGCGTTTGAAACCGATTTTGTGGTCAAAAACATCTAAAAGAGTGGTCATGTTGTAACCCGAGGCAAAGGCGTGCTGAGTATCAAGGCAAATGCCGATTTTGCTTTTGTCCCCGATGCGGTTGATGATCAGTTCCAGTTCCTCAAAAGTATCACCGATTGTTCCGCCCTGGCCGGCGGAATTTTCGAGAATTAATTTAATGCCCTTGGGACTATTGTCTAAAATAAAATTAATTGATTGCACAATCTGGGTGAGTGTTTCTGAAAGTCCGCGACCTTTGTGGCTTCCGACATGAAAGATGGTGCCGACTGCTTCTATTTGGGAAGCAAATCTTTGATAAAAGATTAATGATTCAACGCTGGCTTTGAGATACGATTTACTCTCAGAAGCCAAATTAACTAAATAAACCCCGTGGAAAAAATGAGGACCAATATTTAATTGGGCTTTCTTTTTATTATATTTTTCAATTTCTTCCTGAGTAAAATCTTTGGTTCGCAATGACCGGGGAGATGAAGCAAAAGTCATTAAGGTGTTTCCGCCCAGATCCGAAATTCTGTCCAGACATTTATCAAACCCTCCGGCTATGGAAACGTGGGCCCCGAGATACATTATTTGGTTACCCCGTATTTCTTTTCTACCTGAGATCTGACCCAAGGGTAGTGAATCTTAATTCCCTCTTCAAGCGTAAACTTAGTGCTCCAGCCGGTAGAATTTATTCTGGCACTACTAAAGTTTCGACCATGGACTCCGACGGCGCCTTCAACGTATTTGATGCCCAGTTTTTTGCCCGAGACTTTAATGACGGTTTCGGCAAGTTCAGCTACAGAAACCCGTTGACTGCTTCCGATATTGGTTGGTTCACCAATTTCAGATTCAACTAATTTACGAATACCTTCAATTAAGTCGTCGACGTAAGTAAAAACCCTGACGGCTTTGCCGTCGCCCCAAACTTCAATTTCTCCGCCATCTTTGGCCATGGCCACCTTACGACACAGCGCATCGGCGGCTTTTTCCCGGCCGCCTTCCCAATTTGATTCCGGCCCGTAAGTGGTATGGAACCTGGCAATTCTAGCTGGCATGCCGAATTTGCGGCTGAAAGCCAGAAGCATGCGTTCGGTATACAATTTTTCCCAACCGTATTCATTTTCTGGAAACGCGGGATAAACCTGCTCTTCGGTGATTACTCCATCACCCGGCTGCATATCTTTGTAGACGCAGACGGAAGAAGAGAAAAAGTATTTGGGTTTTTTAGAAAGCTTGACGGCTTCGGAAATCATATAAACATTTATAAGAACATTGTTTTCCATCATGTCGCATTCTCCGGAGACCATATACCCGGCTCCGCCCCGGTCGGCTGCGAGCTGATAAACCTGGTCAAATCCCCCATCAACAGTCAGGGCCTTAGTGCAATTTTTTCTGATTCGCAGATCCAGAAGTTGAAAATCATCAGCGGCCGATTTGCTGTATTCCGGTTTTTTAATATCCACTCCCCTGACCCAGAAGCCTTCCTTTTTTAAACGTTTGGCCAGATGACTTCCTAAAAAGCCACCTGCTCCGCATATTAATGCCTTTTTCATGGTGGACCCGAGAGGACTTGAACCTCTGACCTCTTCAATGTCAATGAAGCGCTCTAGCCAGCTGAGCTACGGATCCGCTTTGACTGATTATATCAAAGCGGAAGCAAGAATTTTACGAGAATATCTTTGTATGTTTGCAAACTTTTAATGCTGCACCATTCATAATCTGAGTGAAGTCCTTCTCCTGTTGGTCCGATGTCGACTGCCGTACTACCGGCAGCTGAATAATAACGAGCGTCCGATGCGCCGTGGAATTTAACGTATTTAGCATTCTCGCCGGCAACTTGTTTAATTGAGGCGGCCAATTGTTTGACCAATGGATCGTTTTTGTCGGCGTGATTGCAGGGTTCATCCTCCATAATTTCCAACTGAGTATCAGGGTAGGTCAGACCAGATTTTATTTTTGATAGAAGTTGGGACGAGGAATCTTCGGGAACATGACGAATGTCTAAAGTTACGCTGGCTTCGTCGGGTACTTGGTTGACGGTGTTTCCGCCGGAAATGACGCCGAAGTTGCAGGTAGTTTTCCAGGCAGTTTTTGCTGGAACGGGAAAGATTTTACTAACGGATTGGATTTCCTTGGCGAGTTTGGTGATGGCATTGACCCCGTTCCATACATACGCGCCGTGAGCTCGTTTGCCTTTGGTAGTCATCTTGATCCATAAAACACCTTTGGTTTCACAGCAGATCTCCAAATCGGAATACTCACCACAAAGATAAAAATCGGTCAGAATGCCCTGGGATATTTGGTATTTGACACCCTTTTTACCCCCAATTTCCTCATCGGTAACCAATTGGAGTGCGAGTGGGTAATCAACTTTTGCGGCAGTTTCTTTGAATGCCAGAATTTCAGCGGCAGTAGCGGCTTTCATGTCGATTGCCCCCCTGCCTATCAACTTGTCGCCTTCAACTGTAGCTGCGAACTGCTCGGGTTTGCCGGGAACTACGTCCAAATGTCCGTTAAGCAGGATATGAAATTTGCCATTTTCAGGCCATTTATTGTAGATAAGCAAACTGGGATTGCCGTCGCAGACAAAACGCTTGAATGGAAATTCGGAAACAACGGATTGGGCCGCTTTTAATACGGCTTCTAATTGGTCAGGTGATTCCTTAGTAGAAGGGATGGCAATTAAAGCTTTGGAGAGGGAAATGAGGTCGTCTTTCATTTGAGTATTGTACCACTAAGTTAAATAAGTGAAAAACTGCTCTAATTGCGATCTAATTTGGGGATCAATGTTAACCGGCTCAATTAGTTGGTGACCCTGGTTTAAAAATCTGCGACAACCAACCTGCCAAACGGTGGCGCTGCCTATTTCATTTTGCCACGGCCGCAACATGGCCGGCTCCATTTTGAGACGTGCCAGTGAATTAATGGTGTCTATCTGACCGGCGTCACAATAAGCGGTCACAACCTGAATTCCCAATTCAGCCAGAGTGTTTAAATCCACACTTCCGGGGTGGTTGTTTTCCAGAATAAAAGCCGAGGCATCGGGCTTGATGATAAGGACTTTGTTACCCGACAAGTCGATTACTTCGATATCAGAATCGCGGGTGATGTCTGTAGCCAAAGACATCTTTTGTAATTCGGAATGGATTTTAGATTTGACCGATTGAGCGTCCGGAAGAAGCAGATGGGCTAGTCCCCTGTCAGGTTGTGACAAGTTGAGGGCAGATTTTATATTTGTGAGTAAAACTTGCTTTAGAGATAGTGGCCAAAGGTTAAGCTGACGCCTTAGTTGACTGGGGTCAGCTATGAGACTTGTGAAATGAATCATGCTTTCTCTGGCCGGACTTGTGGGGTGGTCGTTTTGATCCCGGTGGTCATAAACAACATGTTTTCCGGATTCGACCGAAACCGGATACATGCCGGCTGACAGAGCGGATCTCTGCATGGCCGGCTGGACAGCCCGGACATCAGCCCAGGGAGACCAACCATTGATGGTAGCCTCGTCATACAAAGATTTGGTGATGGCCTTGCCGACTCCGTTTCCCCGGTACTGGGGACTGACGACTACTCTGCAAATTTCACGCATTTGCTGGCTTCCGCCAAGAACGGCGGTAGCTACCAGTCCCATTTCAGTTTCCAAAACATATCTTTGTTCACCATTTTGGATTTGTTGCCTGATTATTTCCGGCTGATATACGCCAAGAAAAGGATAACCAGGGAATCCGGCCCTGGCCAGCTGCGACAGCAGGTCAGCGTCTTTTGTTTCAGCTTTTCTAATAATTATTTTTTGTTCAGGGTACATAAAAGAAAAACCCCGCCATTTGCGGGGTGTGAATGTTTAATTAATTAAACAGGCTACACGTCCCGCATAGACGAGATAAA
>Ga0156507_139_pt1 | contig 7916 bp, 8 predicted proteins | sample RifOxyB1_FD_110654 | JGI IMG/M metagenome (GOLD analysis project Ga0156507, IMG submission 110654) | Candidatus Amesbacteria bacterium RIFOXYB1_FULL_44_23
ATATCTTCAGGTTAGAAAAATAAATGCTTAAAGATCTCTTCATCAGTAAAACCCGTGTCAAACTTCTGGAAATTTTCTTATCAGATCCTACTCAGATGTATCACGTCCGGGATTTAGTCAGAAAAATTGATGAGGAAATAAATGCTGTTCGAAGAGAACTCGCCCGCATGGAAGAATTGGGCATGGTCAAAAAAGAGCCTCGCGGCAACAGATTGTATTACTGGTTTCGAAAAGACTATATTTTTTATTCCGATCTTTTAAGCTTGGTCGCCAAGTCAACCGGCTTAGGTGAAAGTCTGATTAAAAACCGCCACAAACTCGGCCGGGTAAATTTGATCATGCTCAGTAGCCACTTTGTTCGCCATGAACCCAAAAGTCATCCCGATGAAGTTGATTTATTGATTGTCGGAGATCTGGTTCTTCCGGAATTAAATAGTCTGGTCAGAGCCGAAGAAACCAAAAGAGGCCAGGCCATAAACTACACTCCCATGACCGAAGATGAACTTAAATTCCGCCGTACCAGAAGAGACCCGTTTCTATTAAGTATTCTGACCGGAGGCCGGGTTATCGTCTTAGGTACCGATCAGGACTTGGTGGGCTGACATGAATCAAAAAATTCTTAAAACCGGCAATAGTCTTGCCGTTACAATTCCCTCAAAATTTGTTAGAATTTTGGGACTAAAGCCGGGAGATGATGTTGCTGTAAAAATCGATTTGGCCAAAGGCTTAATGCGCTGCGGCTTTACCGCGACCGGGCAACTCACTCTTCTGGATTCAACTAAGAAATAACCTTCATGCGTACCAGTATTATCATTTCAGCCTGCTTGCTTGTCGCGGTATTAATCAACATGCCTCCCCAGTTTTCAATTGCCGGCAGGAAATTTTACCGGCCCAGCATTAATCTGAATTTGTTGGGCAAACCTTTTATCCGGGATTTGAATTTCAAATTAGGTTTGGATCTCCAGGGCGGAACTCATTTAGTTTATGAGGCTGATACTTCGAAAATTCCCGACGCCGATAAGCCACAGGCTGTTTTGGCTACCAAGGACAATATTGAGCGCCGTATAAACTCTCTGGGCGTTTCCGAGCCCTTAATACAGGTGGCCAATACCGTTAACCAGTTTCGGTTAATTATTGAACTGCCGGGCGTAAGTGACGTTACCGAAGCTATTAATACCATAGGTCAGACCGCTCAGCTTGAGTTTAGGCTTCCCACTTCCGCTTCTCCTTCTTCCATTTTAGATTTTGCCCCCACCGATCTTACCGGTAAGGATTTGCGTATTGCCCAGGTTCAGTTCGACGGAGGTAACCAGGTCGGTGGCAATCCCAGTATTGGTTTGGAATTTACTTCCGAAGGCGGAGAGAAATTTGCCAAAATTACCAGGGAAAACACCGGAAAACAGTTGGCCATTTTTCTGGACGGCATGCCTTTAACTGCACCGGTAATTAATCAGGAAATTACCGACGGCAAAGCCGTTATTACCGGCAACTTTGCTTTGGAAGAAGCCAAAAGGCTGACCATTCAACTTAATGCCGGAGCTCTTCCCGTCCCCATTAAAATTATCGAACAACGAACCATCGGAGCCTCTCTTGGCAACGAATCAATTTCAAAAAGTTTATTTGCCGGCATCATCGGCTATTTGGTTATTTTGCTGTTTATGGTCTTCAATTACGGCTTCAAGGGCGTGTTGGCCAACGTTGCTTTAACCATTTATATCCTGCTTTCCTTATCGATCTTTAAATTAATTCCGGTCACTTTGACTTTAGCCGGCATCGCCGGATTTATTCTATCGGTGGGCATGGCCGTCGACGCCAACATTCTCATATTTGAACGTATCAAGGAAGAAATCCGCTGGGGCCGACCCAAAAGAGCCGCCATGGAACTGGGTTTTCACCGGGCTTGGACTTCAGTCAGAGACAGTAACGTCAGTTCTTTGATAACTGCCGGTATTTTGTTCTGGTTTGGCACCGGATCTGTCCGCGGCTTTGCTCTGACATTAATTGTTGGTATTCTGGTTTCCTTATTTACTTCCATTATCATTACCAGAAATTTAGTTAGGGCTTTTTATTCCAAATAATAAATATATGAATCACTTCCCCTTCATGAAATATAAATGGTTGTATTTTGGTTTTTCGACCCTAATTGTGATTCCGGGAATCATTTCCTTAATTATGTTCGGTTTAAGACTGTCAATAGATTTTACCGGAGGGACGCTTTTGGAAATTCAGACCAAATCTCCCGCTCAACCGGCTCAGATTATCGAACTGGCCAAAGCTCAACAGATAGAAATATTTTCAGTTCAGCCGTCCCCGGATAACATCTATTTACTTCGGTCCAAATCCATTACCCAGGAACAAAGTAATCTTTTGAAAACGGAATTGGGGAAAAATTACGGTGAAGTTGTAGAAAAACGTTTTGAAACAGTTGGTCCCACGATTGGTGCCGAACTGACTCAAAAATCTTTTCTGGCCGTTATCGTAGCTTCAGTTTTTATTATCATCTATCTGGCTTGGTCGTTTAAAAGCGTTCCCGCTCCTTACACTTCCTGGAAGTTCGGCGCTTCGGCCGTTCTTGCCCTGCTTCACGATGTAATCGTGGTGGTCGGAATATTCTCATTGTTTGGGCATTTTTTCAAAGTTGAAATCGATGCTTTATTTATTACCGCGCTCTTAACCATCATCGGTTTTTCAGTTCACGACACCATTGTCGTTTTTGACCGCGTCAGGGAGAACTTACCCAAAATGCCCAAACACACTTTTGAAGAAATCGTAGATTTTTCCATTACCGAAACCTTAAATCGCTCTTTAAATACTTCCATGACCGTCGTTCTGACTTTAACTTCACTTCTGTTGTTTGGCGGAGAAACCATCCGCTGGTTCGTGGTGGCATTGTTAATCGGCATCGTTTCTGGTACCTACAGTAGCATTTTCAACGCTTCTCCCATCCTGGTTTTGTGGGAGAATAAACATCGCTAGCATGCTAGAGACCCATCCGTTTCCTCCGTTTATCCCACCCCACGCCCGGTATTTGCTTTTAGGAAGTTTTATAGCCAGAAAATTTGGCCAGTCATCTTATGATTGGTATTACAGTAACGGTAGAAATCAGTTTTGGAACATCCTGGAAGCCGTGTACCATTGCAAACTGGATACGATTTCTTTACGAAAAGAACTGTTTATTAAATTGTCATTGGGGGTTACTGATCTAATTTACCAATGTGATCGTAAGCTTCAAAATAGCGCCGACACTAGTCTTGTTAACTGCACCTACAACACTAGGGCCATTGAAGATATTTTCAAATTAAATTCTCTTAAAAAAGTATATTTCACTAGCAAATTTGTTGAACGGACATTTAAAAAAGTATTTAAACATTTGGTTACCGACTTTCCCGATGTGGAATTTGTTGCTTTACCGTCTCCCTCACCCAGATATGCAGCAATGTCTAAAACACAAAAAGCTATTAAGTATTCTCGGCTGCTTCCCCAGCTTTAAATCTTGTATATCCAGTATCTTTTATCATTCAATAACACGGCTTCAACCAGTTTATCCCGCATGGTTTTAATTTCAAAAGCTTTGGAAATCAATACCGTGCCTCTTCTGCATTCTTTCTGAACCTTTTTCCCCAATTTTTCAGCTGACCTGGGACTCATGTAAAAATATATGTAGTCAGCGTTGTTCAAATTCATTTTCCAGAAGTCTTGACTGATGAATTTGATATTTGTTAATCCGTCTTTCTTGCTGGTTAATCTGGACCAAAGTAGTAACCAGGGATTTATTTCCACCCCTATCCCTCGTGCTTGATAATTTTTCACGGCGTGTTTCACTACCCGTCCGTCTCCGCTACCTAAATCATAAAATACCTGACCCGGCTTGATCTTAAGTTTTTCTAACAACTTTTCAATATCTTTTTGGTTAGTGGGTACAAATGCGGCTCCCCCCAGAAATTCTCCCGCCAGCATATACACGCACCACACGCATACTCCTGCAGCAAGTATTACCAACAAAGTTAAAATTATAAGTTCACTCATGCTTGTTAAATGTTAAATCTTATCTTATTATCGCGCCATGGGTTTTGAGATCCCTCAAGAACTTCGAACTAAATTAACTAAATTTAGAACCTCCTGGAGACCGTTTCCTGATGTTACCTTACATTACTCTACTACCAGTTGGGAGGGTGGGCAAAGAATGGCCTCTGAGGGCAAGTGGCACAGCAGCCGCCCTCTTACCCATTTAACCCCCGGTGATGTTTTAGCCGTTCGAGTTAATCAACCTTTTGCTACTCCAGATGATCCATTAAAACTTTTTGAAATTACTGAGCCCGCTACCACCCTACCCCCACCAGCCGCTAAAGCAGAGTGGGAAAAATCTCCCTTTGGCGGTGCAAGGTTTGCTTCAGATCGTGGATACTTTCCACATATTCTCGATCACTTAAAGCCGATGTCTCGATCAGAATTGATGCAGCATTTCGTCGCTCCTCCATCAGAAACCTTAATTGATCTTATTAAACTGGCAAGAGAAATAAGTGAAATGTCCAATTGTGTGCGTATGCATTTTGGGGCTCTGATTTTAGAAACTGGTCGCATTGCTTCAATCGGGTTCAACCACACCTATTTTGGGTTTCAAAAAGACCACTGTGAACCATGCCTTAGGCAGGAATTGGGAATTAAAAGCGGTCATGAACTGGAAGTTTGTCGGGCCATGCATGCCGAAGGGTCAGCTATAACTTTTGCTCAGAATCACTTAAAACAAATAGATTTTGGGTTAATGGTGGTTGCTGGAATGAATCCTAAAGGAGTACCCTTTGATAATCCTCAATTTTATTGCACGCTTTGCTCACGCACTCTGTCCGCAATTCATGGTTTACAAGCTATTGTAACCAGTACCAACGAAGGTCCCAAAATCCGTCCTACAAATGAAGTGGTGGATGAAAGTTTTAGCTTTCTCACAGCTTAATCCGACTTCTTCACAAATTCATTTCTTTCAGTTTCTCCAAAAGCGCTTCTCTTTCATTGGGTAAGTTTCCCTCCACCACTTCATCAAACAATACTTGCAGATACTCACCCACTGCCCTTCCTGATGGAATATTCTTAACTCCCATCACATCCACACCGTTTATTTTCAGATCTGGAATTGCAAACGGTTGTTTTTGTACTTCAATTAATCTTTTTTTAAACTCTTCCAGTCTCCAGCTGGTTTCTCTGGCTCCGCCTCCCAGTCTGTCGCCGGTTCGAAGGGCCAGCATTTCAGTAATATTTTCTATTCCGACATTTTTAATGAACCTTCGAACGGCGCTGTCGGTTTGTCGTTCGTCTACCGTAAATTGGTGCCAGCGGACTAGTTTGATAAATTTATCCCGTTGTTCATTTGAAAACTTCAGCCTCTCGGCTAACTTTCCGGCTATTTTTTCACTCTCCATTTCATGGTTGTAAAAAGTTATCCGTCCGTCAGAAAAAATTCTCTGCGTTTTTATTTTTCCCACGTCATGAATTAGTGTTGCCAGTCTGGTTATAGGGTCCCGGCTGGGGCAGTACCGAAGTGCTTCTACGCTGTGTGTACCTACATCGTAAATATGATGTCTCCCCGGGCTTTTTTGCTCAATCCCGAATGCTCCCTCCATTTCCGGCAGCACATACTGTCCCAATTCGCAGTTCCGTAGCAGTAAGTATCCGTCCGCCGGATAATCGGACGCCATTATTTTTAACAGTTCATCCCTGATTCTTTCGGCCGAAATCTGTTCTAAATTTGGCGCGTTTGTTTTTATCCCGGCAAATGTTTCTTCCTCTACGGCAAATCCCAATTGAGCCGCAATTCTTACCGCCCTCATCATTCTCAAGGCATCTTCTCCGAATCTTTCATTTGGATTTCCCACGCACCTGATCAGTCTGTTAGTCAGATCTTCTTTTCCGCCGTACAAATCAATTAGTTCGTAATTACCGGCCGATATCAGTTTTAAGGCCATGGCGTTGATTGTAAAATCCCGCCTTTTCAAATCTTCCTCCAGAGTTTTTCCCCAGGAAATATTATCCGGATGTCTGGCGTTGGTGTACCCGGATTCGGTTCTGAAAGTGGTTATTTCAAACGGCTTTCCTTCGGAAGGCACCCCGACTGTTCCGTATTTGTTGTCATAAAAACTGTCCGGCACCAGAGCCAATATTTGTTCAGGTGTGGCGTTGGTGGTCATGTCCCAATCCACCAACGTTCTTTTCAGTAAAACGTCCCGGACTACTCCTCCCACGATATAAATTTCATGCCCGTTTTTGGTAAATGTTTGTATCAGTTTGGTAATTTGAACTGGGGTGTTAAGCTTAATCTTCATCTTGGTAAAATTGTAGCATGTCACTAGACGATTTAATTTCCGTTCTGTATAAAAATCGCGGCCTGAATACTCCCAAAGATATTCAGGAGTTTCTAAGTCCAACCCATCCTCAGAACATCAAACCCTCCGACTTGGGGATTTCTCAAAAACAGCTCAGCTCGGCCATCGCTCTGATTCAGAAACATATCAAAAAAGACCACCCCATAGCCGTATATGGAGACTACGACGTCGATGGTTTAACTGCAACCGCCATTGTCTGGGAAACTTTGCACGCCATCTATAAAAACACTTTTCCCCACATTCCTCACCGCGTTACCGAAGGTTACGGCTTGTCCAATGCCGGAATCGATCACTGTCTTGATCAGGGGGCCAAATTAATTATCACCGTCGACAATGGCATTGTGGCTTTTGATCAAGTCGCTTATGCCAAAAGCCGCGACTGTGACGTTTTGGTCGTTGATCATCACGAAAAATTAGACTCGCTTCCCAAGGCTGATGTTTTTATTCATTCCACCGCCACTTCCGCCGCCGGCCTCTCCTGGTTTCTGGCCCAGGAGCTAAGATCCCTCTATAAATCAAATTTCTCGGCCCCCGACTCTGATTTATTGTCTTTGGTTGCCATTTCAGTTATTTGTGACCTGGTGCCTCTATTGGGCATTAATCGCAGTTTTGCCAAATACGGACTGGAGCAGTTAAATAACACTACCCGTCCCGGATTAAAAGCTCTTTTTCAGTTGTCCGGGTTATCCAAAAAAAGTTCAATCGGTCCCTACGAAGTTGGTTTTATCATCGGCCCCCGGCTGAATGCCTCTGGTCGTCTGGCTCATGCTTTGGATAGCCTGCGCCTGTTGTGTACGACCAGTGTCCAAAGAGGTTTCGATTTGGCCGCCACTCTGGAATCCGTCAACTCAGATCGCCAGCGCCTGACGGAAGTTTCCACCCAAAATGCATATTCCCAGGTTTCATCCGTAGATATCCCGGACATTTTAATCTCAGCCGACGCCTCATATAACGAAGGGATAATCGGCTTAATAGCGGCCAAATTAGTTGAACGTTTTCACCGGCCTTCTCTGGCTATTAGTATTGGCACTTCCAAGTGCAAAGGTTCAGCCAGATCAATTCCCGGGTTCCACATTACCGATTTTCTCAGACAATTTTCCGATATTTTTGATTCGGTTGGAGGTCACGCCATGGCGGCCGGATTTACTTTGCCCACCGAAAATCTTGACCTGTTTACTCAAAAAGCCACCGCCTCAGCTTCCAGCTTTATTACTCCCGAAATGTTAGTCAAACAGCACCGCATCGACGCCCGGGTTAAATTGTCGGATTTAAATTTAGACCTTTATTCCAAATTAGAGGAATTTGCCCCGTTTGGCTTGGGTAATCCCCGTCCGGTTTTTGCCTCAGAGAATGTTTCAATTTTTGGCCTAAAACGGGTTGGAGCTTCCCAAAACCATCTTCGCTTTCAGGCCGAAAGTTTTCCCGCAATTTATTTCTCCGCCCCGGCTGAAATCCCTGCTGACATTTCCAAAGCGGATATCATATATTCATTAGATCTGAACACTTTTAACGGCTTGTCAAACCTGCAGTTATTAATCAAAA
>Ga0156507_120_pt2 | contig 7688 bp, 11 predicted proteins | sample RifOxyB1_FD_110654 | JGI IMG/M metagenome (GOLD analysis project Ga0156507, IMG submission 110654) | Candidatus Amesbacteria bacterium RIFOXYB1_FULL_44_23
CTGATATTGTAGCCGCCATGCGCCACCCCAATGCTCAATACATCCCGGAATTTACTCAAGTAATTCAGACCGTCAGATTACAAGCCAAACCCCAAACCATAATTTTAGTCATGGGTTCCGGAAACTCATATAAACTCTCCCGCGAAATCCTAGCCAATCTTTAGACCATTTCCGCATATAAAAGGTATAATTAAATCACTGCCATGGATGATTCGCTACGAAATATTTTAATTATTTTGTCGGTACTGGCCTTTCTTTTCTTCACTCTCATCGTTGTTGTCCCCAAAGCCATCAAAACTTCTACCCAGGCTGCCACAGTCAAACTTAGAATCGCTCCTCCCCCGTGCGGCCTTTATGATCTGACATTATCTGTAAACTCAAATAACTACTGCTTGGGTTACGAAGTAAATTTCTGATTCTTTTGAGGTATAATCTCACTCATGTCTCACATCTGTGACGCAATCGTTGTTTGTTGCATCGACTTTAGATTTCAAAAGTTTATTAGAGACTGGACTGACAAAAACCTGGCCGGAAAAACCTTTGATCTGGTCGGCTATGCCGGCAGCACCAAGGATCTAGACACCATCTTAAAGCAAATCGATATCTCCGTTCGTCTGCACCGCATTACCCGGGTGGTATTAATCCATCACGAAGAATGCGGAGCCTATGGATCAGAAAGTACTCCAGATAGACACCGTAACGACCTTTTCAAAGCCAAATCCAGCATCCTTTCACTGAATCCCCATCTGACAGTCGACCTCTACTACCTAACTCTAAGCGGTGAATTCATTTCCGTCTCCAACCCCTAAGCATTGAATTTGTTCCTTAAGGTTGCCAAATACCGTAAAATCACCCCATGGATTGGAAATCTTTGCGTAACCAATACCCCGTTTTCTCATTTGATAAGTTCGAATCTGACTTTTCCGGAAATGTTTTAAATATCAAGTTTTTTTACTCACTGCCACCAAAACATCACTTCGTCCATGAATTAAGCATCAATCTGCCAGCTTCGGCAAACAACTCCGTTCCCCAATTTGAAAGCTTAATCTTCAATCTTGGTCTTTCCCTCATGCTCTCATACTGGAAACTCACCTGTTCGCCCGTAATTAAGCTTCCTGCCAACCATGGTCACCTAAATAGTCAGCAGATTAAGTTTTGGACCAAATTGATACTAAACGGCATGGGTGAGTATTTCTATAAAAACCAAATCGACTTCACCCCGACCGACTTTGTAACCATAGAAATCCTAGATAACCAACCTCCCGCATTCATATCCAAGATCACCCACAAAAACGACGACTGGACCCTCATACCCCTGGGCGGCGGTAAAGACTCAATTGTTACCTTAGAATTAATAAAATCCGCTTTTCCCGTCACCGCTTTTGCCATAAATCCCCACCCCATTATTTCTCAAATAACCAGAAAAGCCGGAGTTAATTTAATAACAGTTAACAGTCGCCTTGATCCCCATTTATTGGAACTCAACCAAAAGGATTTTCTAAACGGTCATGTCCCGGTATCTGCCTTCTACTCATTTTGCGCTGTTTTAACCGCCCAACTACTCGGAATAACCAATGTGGCTTTCAGTAACGAAGCCAGCAGCAACGAAGGCAATGTGGAGTATCTTGGTCATCAAATAAATCATCAATACTCTAAATCGTTGGAGTTTGAAACCGATATGCATCAATATTTATTGGACTTAAAACTCGACCTAAATTATTTTTCTTTTCTTCGCCCGCTTTTCGAACTCCAGATCACGCAACTGTTTTGTCGCTATCCGGAATATTTTGATATCTTTACAAGTTGTAACCAAAACTTCAAACTTGATTCACATCAGCCCAGCCTCTGGTGTCAAAAATGCCCCAAATGTATTTCTACTTCCCTGATGATGTCCTGCTTCATGGACAAACAAAAGATAGCCGGGATCATGGGCAGTTACCCACCGGATCTGCCTGACAACCAAAAAATAATGGATCAGCTGCTGGGAAACGCTGAATACAAACCTTTTGAATGTGTACTTTCTCAAGCCGAAGCCCAGGCAGCTTTTGCCGGTCACAATTTAAACCAACTTCTGTCCGCTTGGCACGAAAACCCGAATTTACCAGAAAAATTTGCAAGTATTCTTAAAGCAGCCATTAACTCTACCTGATATGCCGTTAATTAAAGCTGAAACAATCCAACAAATCTGCCCCGGATACAACGGAGACAGCGTGGATACTACAAAACTCGATCCTAAACGCTGTCCATCTGGAGACCAAAATTTAGGCATAAGGGAAGGAATCCACCAACAGCTTTCTTGCCCCGGATGCACTGACTATCCTACCTGGTCTGCAGTTATTCAGGGAACACTGTTAGTATCTCAACATCTGGACGAAACTGAACCGGCGTGATGTTAAAATCTGACTGTGACGCATATTATTGACCAAATATCCCATCTCGACAAAATCCTGATTTTGGGGTTTGCCCGTGAGGGTCAATCAACCGAGCGGTTTCTTAAGCAAAGGTTCCCTCATCTGAAAATAGATACCTCCGACCAAAAAGATAATCCCGATTATTTAAAACATCTGCAGGAATATAAACTGGTAATCAAAACTCCCGGAATAAGCCCGCATAAGCCGGAAATTGTCGCTGCCAAAAAAAATGGAGTCATTTTCTCTTCCCACACTCAGCTTTTCTTTGAAGTCTGTCCCAGTAAAAATATCATAGGAATAACCGGAACCAAGGGTAAAAGCACCACCACCTCCATCATTTACGAGGTTTTAAAGGCCAACCACAAGCCCGCCGTTTTAGTAGGCAATATCGGTAAACCGGCTCTAGATTTCCTATCCGACATTTCACCAAACACCTGGGTAGTCATGGAATTATCATCCTACCAACTAATGGATATGAGCGCTTCCCCGCACATTGCAGTTTTACAAAATATTTATCCCGACCACCTTGATTACCATTCCGATTTCGCTGAATACAAAAACGCCAAGTTAAATATCACTAAGTATCAAACCGCCAATGACTATCTGATTACCCAATTAGACGTTCCCACCAAAGCCAAAAAAACTATATTTTCCATTTCTGATTTTGATCCTCAGGTAAAAACCAAACTAATCGGAGACCACAATAAACTAAATATTATTCCCATTCTAAAAATTTCCGACATCCTGAAATTGTCTAAGACTTTAACCTACCAGGCCATCGAAAACTTTCAACCCTTGGAAACCCGTCTGGAGCTGGTTGCCACTAAAAATGGAATAGGGTTTTACGCTGACACTTTGGCCACCATCCCCCAGGCCACCATCGCCGCCATTGACGGGTTATCTTCGGAAGTAGAAACATTAATTGCCGGCGGTCACGACCGGAAACAAAATTACTCCGATCTAGCAAAAAAAATACTTAACAGCAATATAAAAAATCTCATACTCTTCCCCGCCACAGGCTCCAGAATCTGGGAAGAAGTCTCCAAACTCGAACCACGAAGTATAAATCATTTTGCAGTGACCAACATGTCTGATGCCGTCAAAATTGCACTGCATCAAACCACATCAGGCAAAATTTGTCTCCTGTCCCCGGCAGCCCCATCATTCACTCTCTTTAAAGATTACCATGATGAATACGAGCAGTACAAAAAATTTATTGAACAGTCCCAATGAAACCGGTTTTGTTGTTTGACGTAGATCTAACACTTTTTAACACAGAGAAATTTAAAGCCGCCTACCCCAAATCAATCGCTTCTCATTTCAAAATTTCTCACGATCAATTCCTGATTATCGGCAACGAGTATCGGGCCAGTCTGAAAAAACACACCGACTACAATATTAGCGACTATCTAAAAAGCATTTCAAAAAGATTTAATTTACCACTCTATGAACTAAAACAAATTTGCTTTAGTCCTGAAAATTTTGCCTGTCTATATCCTGACACGCTACCCACCTTGTCAATTCTTTCCTCTAAATACCGTCTGGGAATCTTTTCCGAAGGCTTTAAAATCTTTCAGACTACCAAACTAAAACTTTCTGGCATCTATCATCTTTTTAATCCCGAATTAATTTATATATTTCGCCGAAAAACTACCTCCGCCAGCCTTGCTAAACTTCCCCGTAATTCAACCATAATTGACGATAATCTCAAAGTCATTGAATCACTTTTGGCTTCTAAGCTTACCTCATCCCGTAACCTCAAGCCTATCTGGCTCAACCGACAAAACCATCCGGTTCATCCCGGAGTTCACTCAATCAATTCTCTTACTTCTCTGACCACCTGATCCGGACTTGTTGCCAACACGGTTTTTATTCCCAAACTTTTTGCCGGGCCAAGATTTTCTAAAATATCATCTATAAAAATACACTCTTCCCCCGTCACTCCCAGCTCTTTTAAAACATGCTCATATGCTTTTATGTCTGGCTTTCTCAGACCAATCTCAAAAGACAAAAATACCCGGTCAAAATATTTGTACCATCCCCTATTTGCAAGTATTTCGGCATGCGGCGCAATCGTATTGGATAAAACCGCTGTCGTAATTTTCTTTCTTTTCAGCTTCTTAACCAATTCGACTACCGGTGAATGTATGCAATCGTATCTCATCTGCTCCTCCCACACCCCTTCGGTCTTACCGCCTAACATTTCCCAAAATTGATCTTCATTTATCGCTTTAACCGACATTTCAAGTAACAAGGGTCCCAGTAATGGCTTTATTTCTTCCAGTTTCTTGTTAGTTCGCTCAACCAAAATCTCAGACAGTTTTCTTTTTCCCAAACTATGCACTACTCCCCCGAAATCAAATATTACTGCCTTAATCATGGCTTCTCCAATTTATCACACTACTTAATCGCGTCGAAAATTTGACTGACCAAAGGATTATCAGCAAAAGTTCTCAAAGTCCCCAACACCAAAATACCCACCGGAACAGAAGCCAGTGTTAACTGCTCTTTCAACGTCAAAAACCCCTGTCTTGAAGCCTCAGCACCCGCAGCAGAACCCAGTATTTGCAGTAAGCCCAGCGCTGCAGCACCGGTAAGGCCAGTCGCACCTATCACCACTCCCCGAGCTATCTCCGCCAGAGTAAGCTTCCCCTCACCTGTCTCCCTATCAAACTTCATAACGGGCATTATATACTAGACACCCTATAGTCTCAACAGGGTCACCGTCGCAAACCGGCCTTCCTTCTCCCCCGTTTGACCTGATCGGTAGTGAGAAAAGAAATTGATATCAACCACGGTATCAATACCGCAATCTTCGATGTTCTGATCTTTCACTCCGCTGTCCGCCAATTGCTTACGGATATATCCAAGTACATCAATATGGATTACCCCATCAATGGTCTCTAAAAAGGGTTGCCAATCGGAATCACTTTTTTCCTTCACTTTTTCCTTCTCCCACCATCTATATGATTCTTTCCGAATTCCCGGACCTATCCATACCTGCAAATCTCCCGACTTTGAACCTGACTTATTTAACATCTCGATTAATTTGGTTATGATCTTTCTCCCCACCCCCACTTTCCCGGCATGTACCATCGCTAAAACCTTTTTTACCGGATCAAATACTACGACCGGAAAACAGTCCGCTGTCACCATAAACAGCCCTACTCCAATCGCATCCGTAACCAAACCATCCAACTCCAGCATTTTCCCGCAATCATCTTTTCCCACCCTGACAATCTTGACTCCATGGATAAGAGACATGGTCACACAATCTTCCAACCTCACACCAAATTTTTCTAAAAACCGTTGTCTGTTTTTTAATACATCTACCTGTTCTCCCCAGTTCAAACTCATATTTCCGTCTGCCACTCTCGACACCCCCAGCACCACACCTTTCATTTTAATTTCCAGTCCTCCAGATAACACGCCATACCTGATTTCAAAGCTTTTCTATACATTCTCAGTCTGATTGCCAGATCCCTCTGGGTCAATTCATCTACCTCTTCCACCGGCACAAACCTAAAATCAATAATCTCCTCTCCGTCTATCTTTATTTTCTTTTTTTCTTTTTCGGTTAGTACTCCGCCGTAAAAAATCCACTGCAGATTCTCATTCACATCCCCCTTGGCAGTGTTATAACTCACTGCCAACAACTGCTTAACCTTGACATCTAAATTTAGCTCCTCTTTTATTTCCCGCACTACCGCCTGACGAGGAGATTCATTTTCGTCTACCACCCCTCCGGGAATTGTCCAATAATTCCTGTAACTCTGTTTTAGAAGCAGGAAATGGCCCCTTTTGTCCCAAAACAAGGCTCCTGATCCCATTCGTTTTTTGGGTAAACCTTTTTGATACTCTTCCCAGGGCACCCAGTTCATTTTCCAATTGTACACCAACAAATGCTTGACTTGACGGTATAATTGTCTCTACAGATGACCCTAAAAATTCGTGGCGGACAAACTCTCTCAGGCACCATCACCCCGTCAGGTTCCAAAAATTCAGCTGTTTGTCTCATTCCAGCTTCCCTTCTATTCGACAAACCGGTCACCTTCACTAATGTGCCCGATATCACCGACGTTGCCAGGCTGGTCGAAATACTCACCCATTTAGGCTCAAAAATCGTTTGGGACAAACCCAAATGCCAGATGACTATCGACAATTCGCATGCTTCATTTGAGAGTATTGATCCCCAGGATGTAACTTCCCAAAAAGGCATTAGAGGCACCACTTTGCTCTGGGGCCCACTCCTGGCTAGGTTTAAAAAATGCGAAAGCTCCGAACAACCGGCCGGATGCACCTTAGGCGCCAGGCCCCTGGACGCCCATTTTCAGGCTTTTTTTGATCTGGGAGTAACCGTCAAAACCGACAATAGTCACATCTATCTTGAGGCCCAAAAAGCCAAATCCGGAACCGTTTGGTTATTAGAAACCAGCCCCACAGCCACCGAAAACGCCATTATGCTGGCCATTTCTCTTAAAGGTACTACCACCATCATTAACGCGGCCACAGAACCCAACATTCAGGATCTATGTAATTTTCTCAACGCCTGCGGGGCCCGAATTTCCGGAATCGGCAGCAGCATTCTCACTCTCGAAGGCGGCCTCCCGTTATCCCCGGTCAATTGGTCAATCGTCTCCGATCACTACGAGATCGGAACTTTTTTAGCCCTGGGCGCCATTACCGAAGGTGAAATCAGAATCAATAACGCCATTCCCCAACATTTCACCCAGATTAATCGGGAGTTTGCCAAGTTTGGACTCAAAATAAATTACGATCATGACACCGCCATCCTGGCCAAAGGCCAAAAACCAGTCATCACCAAAACCAAATCCCCCATGATTGTCAGAGCTCAACCTTGGCCGGCATTACCTGTAGACATGCTTCCTCTTTATATCCCTCTGGCCCTGGCCGCCCCAAATGGCCAAGTCCTATTCCACAACTGGATGTACGAATCAGGTCTCTATTGGACTTCTGAACTCCTAAAACTCGGGGCCAATGTCACCATGTGTGATCCCCACCGTATCCTGATAACCGGTGGAAACACGCTTAAAGGTACCTCCGTTGAGTCTCCGTACATCATCAGAGCCGCCATCGCCCTGACCATGACAGCCATGATTGCCCAGGGTGAAACCACCATTCAAAACGCCGACTCTATTCATCGCGGTCATCCCAACTTCGTCAACAACTTAAAGTCTCTGGGGGCCCAAATTGAAGAAATATAATGGTTGATCTTACTCCCCACAACACTCTTCGCCTCCCTGCCAAAGCTGAAAA
>Ga0156507_141_pt1 | contig 6241 bp, 5 predicted proteins | sample RifOxyB1_FD_110654 | JGI IMG/M metagenome (GOLD analysis project Ga0156507, IMG submission 110654) | Candidatus Amesbacteria bacterium RIFOXYB1_FULL_44_23
CAGAGACACTAACGAAGGCTTGATAAGTTTTTTACTCTCGCCCTCGCCCTATCTCTGTTTTATTTAATGCTCAAAATATGGCCCTAGATGTATCAACAAAACAAAAAGTAATTAAGCAATTCGCAGTTGTCAAAGGTGATACCGGATCTCCTGAGGTTCAGGTAGCTTTGTTAACGGAAAAATCAAATAAATTAGCCGAACATCTGAAAATCCACAAGAAAGATAACCACTCCAGAAGGGGATTAATCAGCATGATCAGTAAAAGAAGAAGACTTCTTTTCTATTTACAAAAGAAAGACATCAAACGTTATAAGGAGATTACCAAAAAATTGGGTCTTTCTAAATAACTTTGGACCAGTTAAAATAACAACTAATATCACTTTCTCCTTGGACTCCTGGGACAAAGAAATAAAGAACTAAATGAAAATTACAACTAAATCTCTAGATATTTCTGGTCGAACTCTTTCTTTGGAAGTCGGTCGTTTGGCCGAACAGTCAACCTCTTCTGTTCTGGCTCGCTATGGTGACACCACAGTCTTGGCTGTTGTTACGGTAGGCAATGAGGATCACAAAAAGGACTATTTTCCTTTGTCAGTTGATTATCAGGAAAGACTTTACGCAGGCGGCAGAATTAAAGGCTCCCGATGGGTTAAAAGAGAAGGTCGAGCTACCGATGCAGAGACACTTTCCGGCCGCCTTATAGATCGCTCAATCCGTCCACTTTTCCCCAAAAGTTTTCGTCGCGAAGTTCAAGTAGTGGTAATGGTTCTTTCTGTTGATGCTGACAATGACCCTGATATTCTTGGTTCCATTGCTGTTTCCGCAGCTCTGTCAATTTCTCCCATTCCTTGGAATGGGCCGATTTCCTCAGTCCGACTAGGTGAAAAAGATGGTCAAATAGAAGTAAATCCTTTAAACGGCAATCGCACCGACGCCACGTTAGATTTAGTCGTCTCCAGCTCCGAGCATTTAATTACTATGATCGAAGCCGGAGCCAGACAGCTTCCCGAAGATTTAATTTTATCTGGACTTAAGTCTGGATTATCTCAAAACAAAGAAATTATTGCATTAATTAATGACTTAGTTAAAACTGCCGGTCAACCAAAATGGGAAGTCAAAGACAGTGAAATTCCAGAAACTTTGGTTAAGAAAATCAAATCTGCTGCTAAATCAGAAATTGCTGATTTAATTCCCAGTGCCGCCTTGCATGAAGGAAATATCATGGGTGACTTGATTGCAAAATTAAGTGATGGTTTAGAGGAAGCCGACAAGTCATTTGTCCCCAAAATTTTGGAAGAACTAATGCACGAAACTATTCGTGACAACATTCTCAAAAACAGCCTGCGGCCAGACAGTCGCAAATTAGATGAAATTCGACCTCTTGATGTTAGTGTTGGTGTTTTGCCGAGAGTCCACGGTTCTGCAATTTTTGCCCGCGGTCAAACGCAAGCCTTATCAGTCACAACTTTAGGAGCCCCTTCTCTTTCTCAATCCCTTGAGTCAGCTGAAGGTGAAGCGACAAAAAGATATATCCACCACTACAATTTTCCGCCATTTAGTACAGGTGAAACCGGTAGACTAGGTTCGCCTGGACGTCGTGAAATTGGCCACGGAGCGCTAGCAGAACGCGCCTTATTACCAGTCATCCCAGACGAAGAGAATTTCCCGTACGCCATTAGGGTTGTATCGGAGATTATGAGTAGCAATGGAAGCACCAGCATGGCCAGTACTTGTGGTTCAACTATGTCTCTTATGGATGCTGGAGTTCCTCTTCTTGCTCCAGTTGCCGGTATTTCAACCGGATTAATCACTTCTGAATCATATCCAAAAAAATCTGATGACTATGTTCTTTTAACCGATATCATTGGCATGGAAGACCATCATGGAGATATGGATTTCAAAGTTGCTGGAACAAAAGATGGTATCACCGCAATTCAGCTTGATGTTAAAGTCCCGGGTATTACTTTAGACATTTGTGAAGCTACTTTTGCTCGAGCAAAGACTGCTCGCATGCAAATTCTGGATGTTATGAAAAAAACCCTCGCTCTTCCTCGACCGTCAATTTCTCAATATGCCCCGCAGATTAGCACCACTTCAATTCCGGTCGATAAGATAGGCGAATTAATCGGACCCGGCGGCAAAAATATCAAGCAATTAATGGCTGACACCAACACTACAATTGACGTGCGCGACGACGGTTCGGTTTTTGTTTCAGGAACTGATGCCGATGGCGTCTCTCGAGCAATTACCTGGATCACTGGTTTAGGTAAAGAAGCAGTTCCTGGTGAAATTTACGAAGGAACAGTTGCCAGGATTCAGCCGTTTGGAGCATTTGTAAACATTCTACCTGGAAAAGACGGTTTGGTTCATGTTTCTCAAATGGCAGCAGATTTTGTCGAAGATCCCAGAACAATTGTTACTGAGGGTCAGAAAGTTAAGGTTTGGGTGACAGAAATCGATGCCCAAGGTAGGATCAACTTAAGTATGTTATTCGACGAGAATGGACAGCCGGGAGTTAAAGTCAGGTCAGAGTCTGATTCTCCTCGTCCGTTCCACAGAGATCCGTTTCAGTCTCCTCGTCGCATGGGTCGTGGTGACCGTCCCCCTCCTCGTCGTCGCTTCTAAATCATCTCCGTGACGCAACTTTATTCATACAAGTTCTTGGCAGTGATGCTATCATAAATATATGGACGAAAAACTAACTTCTGATATTCAAAAAATCAAAGATCAACTGGACTCGGCCGCATTGCCATCCAGCCTCAAAGAGAAAGCTCAGGAGATGATTGATCGCCTGGTAAGGGGATCAAAGTACGGAAACTACAGCGCCGATTTCGAGGTGGTTCAGCGTTACGTCGATTGGATAACTCACTTGCCTTGGGATAAATCAACCAAAGACATCATGGACTTAGGACACGTTCGTCAGATCCTCGATCAACATCACTACGGGCTAGATGCTCTAAAAGAAAGATTTTTAGAATACCTCTCTGTCATGGTTTTGAATCAAAATAAAGCAGACTCTCTTTTTAGAGCTCCAATCCTGCTGCTAGTGGGATTAGTAGGTACCGGCAAAACCACCATTTCTCAAAGTATAGCTGAAGCCTTAGGTCGTAAATTTGACCGCATCCCATTTGGCGGTATGAGTTCAGCTTTAGACTTACGTGGCCAATCAAGGGTTCATGGTGAGGCTGAACCTGGACTAATTATCAAAAGCTTGCGTCGATCCGGAGTAAAAAACCCGGTAATTTTGTTAGATGAGATCGATCGTGTTTCAGACAACGCACGGGGTGAAATTATGGGCGTTTTAGTGGAGCTGTTAGATCCTGCTCAAAACAGCACTTTTGTTGATCATTATTTAGATTATCCGGTTGATCTGTCTCAGGTTATGTTTATAGCCACAGCCAATAACACAACTCACATCAGCACGGCTGTCATGGATCGTTTGGAACCTATCCTTATGCCTTCTTACTCAGACGAAGAAAAGATTCACATTGCTCGGGACTATATTTTGCCTACTCAAATAAAAAAAGCGGGATTATCACCAAATACACTCAAAATTGACGATGCCGTTTGGGCAAAAATAACCAGACCTTTGGGTTTTGATGCTGGCATTCGTACTCTGGAGCGAACCATAGAGGGTATGGTTCGAAAAATTGCCAAAATGATAGTAGAAGGCAAAGGCAAAGAATTTATAGTTACAGAGCAAAATGTCAAACAGTTTCTCCCTACTTTTTAATGAAAACATCACTCACCCCAGGCATTCACTATAATTTGGAAAACCGTGCAAAATGACAACTTCGGAAAAACAATTTGAGTTGGACAAAATCGCTCAGGAAATAAAAGACTTTAAGGGACTTGATATTGCAAAAAATTGCACCAATTCAGTACCTGGAGAAGGTAATCCTGACGCTCAAATAATGTTTATAGGCGAGGCTCCAGGATTTAATGAAGACCTGCAAGGTAGACCATTCGTTGGCCAGGCGGGTAAGTTACTGGAAAAAACGCTTAAAGAAGTATTAAATCTCAATCGTTCGGATGTGTACATAACTAATATTGTTAAATTCAGACCACCAGACAATCGCGATCCCTTCCCCAATGAAATAGAAGCTTGCAAAAAATGGCTTGACGCACAAATTTCAATCATTCAACCTAAAATAATCGCCACATTAGGCCGTTATAGTATGGGAAAATTTATCCCTGATGTAACTATCTCCAGAACTCACGGCCAATCGAGATTCGTTACTTTTAATAATCAAAAGTTTATTGTTTTTCCGATGTATCACCCCGCCGCAGCCCTAAGAGCTGGAGCTGTAATGGAACAGTTTATTCTAGACTTTAATAAATTAAAGTCACTAATTTCTGTTTCGTCCAATTCAACTCCTCAAACAACCCCTCAAAAGCCAGAGTTAACCCAACCAACCTTATTTTGATAGAGTAAAATAAATTCATGAACAACGTTCCGCTCAAAATAATTTCCCTAGGTGGCTTCGGAAAAGTCACTTCGAACATGTTCGTATACGAGCTTGAAAATGACATTCTACTCGTTGATTGTGGTATGGGATTTCCCACCGAAGACATGTTGGGGATAGATATTCTTATTCCCGACATTTCCTACCTTCGTGACAAAATGCATAAAATCAGAGGTTTAGTAATTACTCATGGACACGAAGATCATACTGGTGGGCTGGCATACATTCTCCCGGAACTAAAAAATATTCCGGTTTATGCTAACCAACTTCCGGCCAATCTCATAATGGAAAAATTAGCCGAATATCAAAACATGCCCAAACAAATAAACATCCTTACCCCTGGGGAGATTTTGAAACTTGGCCAGTTTTCAGTTGAATCGGTTCGAGTCACTCACTCCATACCCGACACCACCCACCTGATTATTCACACTCCACAAGGCACTATTTATCACGGCAGTGATTTCAAATTTGATTTCACCCCCTTAGACAATATTCAATCTGACTTACGGCGTATTGCCCGGGCAGGTTCTGAGGGAATCGTCTTGCTTCTCTCTGACTCATTGGGTAGCGAGCGTCAGGGATATACGCCTTCCGAAAGAACCCTTGCCGACACCTTTGAAAAAGAAATTGCAGGTTGTGAGGGTAAATTTATCGTCACCTCAATGAGCAGCAATATTAGCCGCTGGTATCAAGCCGCGCAGGTGGCTATTCGCCACGGTCGCCGCGTAGCTGTTTCTGGTCGCAGTATTGAAAGGAACTTGGCCATTGCTTCTCGTCTGGGTTATTTCAATCTCCCCAAAACCGCCTTTATAGATCTAAGATCCATTCGCAAACTACCACCTAAAAACGTCTGCATTTTAGTAGCTGGGTCACAGGGGCAAACAGGATCTGCCATGGAAAGGATTGCCACCGGCGATCATAGGGATATCACGATTACCCCTGGAGACAAAGTTATTTTTTCATCAGACTATATTCCCGGAAATGAAACAGCTGTCCACACGTTAATCGATGCACTGTCCAAGCTTGGTGCAACTGTAATTTATTCTGAAATTACGGACCACCTTCATGTTTCCGGCCACGGAAGTCAACAGGATCTATTACTTTTAATGTCCCTGACCAAACCTCAATATTTACTGCCCATCGGGGGTACATATCGACACATGGTTCAATACTCAAAATTAGCTCAGGAAATGGGTTATTCATCCGACAAAATTCTCCTTCCGGGGAATAACCAATCTATCACCGTTTCTAACGGAAAGGCTGCATTAGGTCCGATAGTGACGGTTAGAAATGTTATGGTGGACGGTTTAGGCGTTGGTGATGTTGGAAACGTTGTCCTACGAGATCGTCAACATTTAGCTGAGGAAGGTGTAGTGGTAGCTGTTTTAGAAGTAGATCAAAACAACCTAGGCAATTTGACCAACTTAGAAATTATTAGCAGGGGATTTGTTTTTGAAAAATACACGAGCAGCTTACTTACTCAAGCTTCAGACCGGATTAAGCAGGCCGTTGCCCAAAAATCAGGCAAGATTGAATCTGACCGCCACCTGCGTCAAATAGTCATCGACCATTTAGGAGCGTTTCTTTTTGAGCAAACTCACCGCCGCCCCATGATATTACCCGTTGTTGTAGAAGTATAGGTTTCGTTTCTGCTATATAATGGAGTTATGGCTCGAAAACATTCATTTGTAGGTCGTAAAAACTTCAAGTTTAAGTTAAAGAAAAACACAATCTATTCTATTTCCGCGCTCTTACTTTTTTCATTCGCGGGATTA
>Ga0156507_142_pt1 | contig 6235 bp, 8 predicted proteins | sample RifOxyB1_FD_110654 | JGI IMG/M metagenome (GOLD analysis project Ga0156507, IMG submission 110654) | Candidatus Amesbacteria bacterium RIFOXYB1_FULL_44_23
GGCGTCACAGTAGTACATGCCCATAAACCGGGTGATGCCGCCTTCGGCTACGGCTTCGTAGACGATATCGGCAGTACCCAGTCCGGACTGAGGCCTGGCGTCAACCGAGTTTTCAATCATGACAGCTAGTGGCCTTCTGGCCATCCAAACCTCTTTTTCCAATTCAGTGAACATGGCCCCGTTTAGAGGACAAACGGCGGTTTTGGGCAATGAGGGATCAACTTTAGGTGTGGGAGTGGGTTTGCCGGAAGTGTTTCCGGGCTCCGGAGTAACAATTTTAGTACCGGGGGAACGAGAGGCGGTTGAGGAAAAAACTGTATATGAGGCTCCGGTAGTGACTAAAAAGAGAATCAATGAAACCAGAACCAGGGTATTTTTTTTCATAAGAATAGATCGGTCTAGTATGCCACCTGGAGGGGGGTTTAGTAAAGAGGCCGATTAGATAGGATTGCATTTTGGCAAACGTAGCTATACGATATCGCCATGGCCAAAAGAAGAACACGGGCCCAAAAAATCACAGCTTTGCAAAGAAGAAGTAATTTAAATTCGACAATTACGAGTAACGTTTCGGAAAAATATGAATATAAAACAACTGCCAAAGCTACGGAAAATAAAGTGAATTATTATGTTTCTGAAATTCCCTTGTCCCTTAAATTAATTTCCTCGGACTTGACAAAGAGCCTGGTCGTGGCTATTCTGGCCTTGATTTTGCAATTTATGTTAGCAACCTATTTAAATCGAGGCGGATGGCAACAGGTTTTTCCCCTGTTACAAAAAATAACATCTGTTTATTAGTGAGAGGAGGTGATTAAAAATGTCTATGTATTGCGTAAAATGTAGAGCGAAGAGAGATGATCCAAACGCTCAAGAAGTCACCATGAAAAATGGTAAAAAGGCTTTAAAAGGAAAGTGTCCAACCTGTGGTACAGGAATGTACAAGATTGGAGGAAAAAAGTAATTTTCCTTTTTCCAGAGGCCCCGCCGCAAGATTTGTGTTTACGTAAACTTGGCGGGGTTTTTGGTGGTCAGACCAGTTTTTTGAAAATTTCAAAAGTGGCCCGAATGTCAGAATCCGGTTTGTGTTGATCCAGGTGAATTCCCAGATGACGAGCCACAGAGGGCAGATTAAGGTAATTAAGCTCAGGTAGGTGGCGAAGCTTACTAAAAGCCAGCGTATAGACCTCCAGGAGCCGGTGGGTGTAAAAATACGGCAGATCCAGCTGCTTTACTGCTGCATTTAGAAAATCCCATTCGGTTTGGACAGACCAGCCGGCCAGAATGCTGTCCGGAGCCAGAAGACTTAACTCGGTCAGAGCCTGTTTTAAAGGGATGGCATCCTGCCAATCCTTGGGGGAATAATTTAGAATTTTTAAAGATTTGGGGTCAGCGGATTCGATATGTTGGGGAATTATTTTGGTGTAGTAGGAATTGGCAACGGTTAAGCCGGGCTGGTGAACAATCAAAGCGGCAATTTCAATTATTTCATGGATGTCTTCGTCAAGGCCGGTAGTTTCTAAGTCGATAAAGAGAATGGGTCGATCTTTGTAACTGATCTTACGTTTGTCCAAAAGGTTTGGCATGTTAACGAAGGTAGGGAAGAATGGCAGTCAGTCCGGTGATGATAAAGTAAAAAGCGATCAGGTAGTTGAGAATTTTAGGAAACATCAAAACCAACACCCCAAAGATGAGGGAAACCAGGCCCTGGAAGGCGCCTCTGTTGGCAAAAATGTCGGGTGAAAGTGTCATACGGCAATTATATTTGCCTGGAGGTGAATAAGCCAGATTCTGTTTTAAAGCGACAATCTGTCTGATGCTCTCATGCTTTAGGTTGACTCGGAAAGACGACCGACTTTAGCAACCAATTCGGAGATTGCAGCGGGGAGGATTGCCCGTTTCACCCGAGCATAACCTCGGTTCGTCACTGTTGCTCTAAACTAGCGCTTACGCGTTCCGGCTTTCCGCCGGACACCCTGTCTTTGGCTGTCTGGACTTTCCTCTCCCCCATTGCCCTTACGGACCATAAAGGAGTAGTCGCCCACCTCCAGGCAAGTACTATTTTACTCTACTTGGGGAAGTTTCCGGGGTTTCAGTTGTAAAATACGAGGGGAAAAACTGGTTGCCGACAATCTGGACCATCAATACCGCGGGGATAGCCAGGATAGCCCCAACGGTTCCGGCCAAGCGAAAGCCGATCATTAAAGCAAGAATGCTGATAAGAGGGCTAACGCCGGTGGCTTTTTTCATAACCTGAGGCACCAGGACGTTATTTTCAAAAAATTGAACCAGGAAATACAGGGCAGCGGTAGAAACGGCCAGTAACGGATGAATGGTTAAGGCGATAAGAATTCCGGGGATGGCAGAAACGGTCGGCCCGATACTGGGGATTACTTCCAGAAGTCCGGCTAATATTGCCAAGGGCAAGGCGGTATCTATACCAAGAATCTTCAAGCCGACATAGGTCAGTGAGCCTACAGCCAGCATCAGGGTTAATTCACCCCTGATCCATCCGCCCAATTTAGTCTCGATACGGCCAAAAAGTTCCATAATCATGGGAGTGTTCTTTTTGCCAACTAGGGCCAGGGTGTGTTTGTCCAAACTTTCTCTTTCCAGAAGCAGATAAAAAGAAATAACCATGGTGGTAATGACGTTTAAAACGTTGCCGAACAAGTCGACGGCGATTTTGAGAATGTTTTGGGGAATAGACCCGACACTACTCAAAATCTGGGTGGTGATTTCCTGTTCGTGAGCGCTTAAATAATCAATATTTCCCAAAGTGGGAGGCAGCAAATAAACCAAGCGCCGGGTCTGATCGATAAGGGGAGGAATCAAACTGGCAACCAAACCGCCGAGCAGGATCCACATAACTACGTAAACTATAATTATGGAAAGGCCCCGGGGAAGTTTGAATCTTTCCAGCAGATCTACAGCCGGCTTAAGGGCGGACATGATAATCAGAGCGATAAAAAACAGCAAAAGTATGTCCCAGACCTGGGTAACCAACCAGAGAGAAAAAGCGAAAACGGCAATGAAAATTATGGTGTTGTGAGAGATCTCAATTTTTGAGGGCATCTTACTAATTATTATACCAGTTAGTAACCGCACTAAAACACAAATCCGACCAAGAGTCAGTGCTGATATCACACCAGAACAAATTCGGTTGTTTTTTAAACCAGGTTAGCTGGCGCTTGAGATACTGGTGTTCGGACCTGCTCCAGGAACTTTCCCAATCCGGATTACAAAAGGCTCTGTATCCGCAGGCAGACAGAGACGAAAGATCGGGCGGAAAAGTAGCCAACAGGTTTTGAGCTTCAAAAAAAGCCCCAGCGGCAATACGCTGGGAAATTTTTTGGTCTATTCGGGATTTGAGAAACTGGATAGGGGCCGTTAAACATATGGAAAAAACATCAGTGGGGGCTTTCGGTTGGGAAGCACTAACGCCGCCGGATAATTTAAATTGGGAAATCTCAATAGCCCGAATTAAGCGACGGGGATTTTTTCTGTCAGAAGAATTTAATTGTTGGGCTCTGGCAAAATCCAGTAGACTTAAATAATCCAATAAATCGTCTGCGGATTTGTCTTTCAGACTTAAACGAAGATCCGGGTTTTGAGGGATATCAATATCCGGCATTGAAACGGTCAGTGATTTGAGGTAAAGACCGGTGCCGCCGACTATTATAGGAAGTTTGCCTCTAGAACGAATATCGGAAATAAGAATCTTGGCACACTCGTTCCAAAATGAAACGTTGAAATCCTGGTCGGGGTTAACCAGGTCATAACCCCAAACTTTAATTTTTTCAATTTCATAATATTTGAGAAATCGACCCTGCCAGCTGAGATTTGAGACCTGAGAAGTGACTGCCGGCGGCAAATCTTTTCCGGTCACGATATCCATGCCGGCATAGACCTGCCTGGAGTCGGCGGAAATTATTTCACCATTAAACTTTTGGGCCATTTTCAGGCCTAGGGAGGTCTTTCCGGTGGCGGTAGGACCGCAGACGACGAGAAGCTTAGACATGTTCATTATTATATATTATAATTTGACTATAGGACATGAAACAAAATGAAGCCGAAGCACGGTTAATCAAAGCTGAACAAACCAGAAACAATCTGGCCAGTATAGTATGCCTGGGATGGATTGCAGCCATCAGGCAGTCACAGCAAATTTTCGACGATCCACAAGTTTCTTTGGAAACCAGGTCCAAAGCCGGACTGATTATGTTGGTAGCCGGAGAAGACTGGGCATTTAGGGCCGGTTATCAGAGAAGAAAGATTCTAAACAGGCAACTTATTGAACCTTTATATAGATGGTTTGATGAGTCAACCCAAGGGCCGGAGGATGTCCTACAGGAAGTTGAAATGGAAAGAATGAAAAAAAGAATCAGAGACGGTGAGCCGGGGATAAAAGAAGAGCTTGAGGTATGGACAGACTCCAGCCAAAAAGCGGTGCTTTGGGCCAGGTTGGCCTTAAGAGAAAACAACGTGTCAATGATGCAAAGGGCGGTAACTCTCCAACAGCAATACGATAACCCCGACAGATTGGCCGTACTAAAACGGTGGCAAAGTGAAATGGCAAATCCAGGGAAAATAAAAGTAAAGGAATTGGTTACAAAAATTGTTTACGGGGTAGTGGCAGAAATAATCCCCTGGGGACTACTGGGAATAAAGGACTTGTCAAAGTAACTAGCTGCTGGCTGATTGGTAGAAGCGAAGACTGTAGCGCCAAAAGAAAAAAGAGAGCGATAGGACAGCGGTTGAAATTAACAATGACAAGACAACCAGCGGCCAGGACAGCAGGCCCATCAGGGCTTTGGCCGGAAAAGTAAACATGATACCGACCGGGATTATAAATGTCAGTAAAAATCTGAGAGAGTCAGTAAAAAAATCAACCGGAATACGAACTAGGCTAGTCAGATCGCGGTAAATCATAACCAAATGATCTACGGAAAGAGTAATTATTCCGATACCCAAGACAAAGATGTGAAAGGCAGTGGCCAGAGCCAGAGAGTTGATAAATAACAGAAAAAATATCAGTGTCTGGTCAAGTGAGGGGTGAATAAACGTGCCGGAAATATAAACAAGCAGGGAAATGATAATCAGAAGCATACCCAAATCCATTAAATCCGGTCCACCTAAAAGAACCCGTAACAGAGGCGGAAAGGGTTTGGTTAAAACCAGGTCAAATCCGCCGGAAACCACTAAAGGACGAAACCGATAGACCTCGCGATACAAAAGCTGAGAGGTGGTATCAATCAGATTAAAAATTAAATAAAACATCAACATCTGAATCCCGGTAAAGCCGGCGGCCGGACTGACCTGAGAGAAAAGAGTGAAAATAAATATGCCAAAAAGCGCGTATCGAACTATTTTGCTAAACAAAAAAATAAAAAATACCGGCAAGTTGGATAACGTTTGCTGGAAAGAATTGACTGAGTAGCGAAGAATGACTCTAAGGTTTTTCATATTAACCACCGTAGGCTCCGTAATTTTTTAACCCCTTTTTCCAAACGAATTTTAAAATTAAAGAATAAAAAATTAATTGCAAAACAGACAGGATAAAAATAAAAAATGAATGGCTCAGAGATAATTTGCCAACCAAAACAGCAATCGGATAGTAGATTAAATACGGAAACGGAGTAAGTAAAAGTAAATTGTTGACCGGAGCAGAAAGTACATCTAATGGAAAAATTCCGCCGGCTAATGTTTCCATAAACACCAAAATGACAAACATCAGCCCCCAGGTGTTTTCCGGAGCCCAAAAAGAAACCGAAATGGCCAACTTGGTAACGACGAAATAAATTAAGGATGCCATAAGACAAAGAAGCAGGCCGACTAGTAGCTGAGGGATCGAAGAAGTGAAGGCAATGGCCGGGCGCAACAGAACCCAGAGAAGGGTGATCTCAACGCCGGCAAATAAAAGGTTGAGAAGCTTACTGGCCCAGTCCCGGGTCAGCCAATATTTTAAATAACCAATGGGCTTGACCAAAAAATTGTTTAGGTTTCCGCCGCCGATTTCCCCACCGATGTTGTCGTTTGACGGAGCAGACATAACAAATGAGGTAATAATTAAAACCAAGAAGACATAGGCAAACATTTGCTGGCCGGTATAGCCAAAGGCTATTTTGTTGGATGAAAAAACACTGTGCCAGAGAAAAAAAGTCATTAAGACCCGTAAGACATTACGGACCCGCCAGAGAATAAAATTCACCCGGTAGGTAAATTCATTCTGAAACGAGAG
>Ga0156507_158_pt1 | contig 5704 bp, 5 predicted proteins | sample RifOxyB1_FD_110654 | JGI IMG/M metagenome (GOLD analysis project Ga0156507, IMG submission 110654) | Candidatus Amesbacteria bacterium RIFOXYB1_FULL_44_23
GAGCAATTTCATCTTTAAGCTGTTTAATTTTGGCCTGAATTGATTTGGGGTCGCCTTTGCCGCCGATGATTCTGCAGTTGTCTTTGTCAGCCCAGACTTTATCGGCCTGACCCAAATCTTCAATTTTTACACCTTCAAAAGTGCGGCCGGTGTCTTCTGAAATAACTGTTCCCCCGGTTAAAGCGGCAATGTCGGAAAGCATGGCTTTTCTGCGATCGCCGAAGCCAGGAGCTTTAACGGCCAAAATATTGAAGGCTCCACGGAGCTTGTTGACCACTAAAGTGGCCAAGGCTTCACCGTCCAGGTCGTCGGCAATAATAACCAGGTTTTTGCTGATTTTGATGAAGCTTTCCAGGAAAGGAAGCAGGTCCTGGATGGAAGAGATTTTTTTGTCAGTAATCAAGATGTAGGGCGATTCGACTTCAGCTTCCATCTTTTCAGGAATGGTGACAAAGTAGGCGGAGGCGTAACCTTTGTCGAATTCCATACCGTCTTTGTATTCGATATCGATAGTCAATCCCTTACCTTCTTCAACTGTCACAACACCGTCACGGCCTACTTTTTCCAGGGCTTCGGCGATTTTTTTACCAATTTCCTCGTCGCCGGCGGAAATGGTAGCGACCTGGGCAATTTCTTCCTGGGTCTTAAGGGGTTTGGACATTTTTTTGATTTCTGCCACGACCGTTTCAACTCCCTTATCAATCCCCCGCTTAACGGACATGGGGTTGGCTCCTGAAGTAACGTTTTTCATTCCCTGATTAACAATGGCTTGGGCCAGGGCGGTAGCTGTGGTAGTGCCATCGCCGGCTGCGTCGTTGGTTTTTTCGGCGGCTTGTTTAACCAGTTGAGCCCCCATGTTGGCAAAAGGGTCAGCCAGTTCAATTTCTTTGGCGACCGAAACTCCGTCGTGTACGACTGCGGGAGCTCCCCACTTCTTATCCAGAGCCACATTTCTGCCTTTGGGACCTAGGGTGGTAATTACGGCTTGGGCTAGGGTGTTGACCCCTGAAACCAGTTTTTGGCGAGCATCATCTCCGAATTTTAATTGTTTGGCACTCATGTTAGTTATTTACGAAACAACGGCTAGTATATCTTCAAATTTAACAAAAAGATATTCCTTGCCGTCAATTTTAACTTCATTTCCGCCCCATTTTTTGTAAATTACGGTATTGCCTTTGGTCGCGGGACAATCCTTTTTGGTGCCTTTATCAGTGACTTCTGCCGGGCCGGTGGCCAAAACTTTTCCCTGCTGGGGTTTGTCACCTGAGGCTGAGTCGGGAAGATAAATACCTGAGGACGTTTGCTTGGCTTGCTGCTCCGGTTCAATTAAAACGTAACCGGTGGTGGGCTTGATGGAAGATAAAATACTTGAGTCTTTGGACATAATCAGATATTAGCAGATGTGTTTCTAGAGTGCTAGTATATAAAAGGGTGGGGTTTTTTGTCAAGGGGGATTATTGAAGAAGTTTAACCTGGCTTTTTTAGTTTACTTGATAATTGGCAGGCGGAAGCAAAAGTAATTACTTTGGCCATGGTCAGCTGAGTCGAGCCAGGTCGGCATCGAGCATCATTTTCATTAGGTCTTTGAATTTTGTTTTTGGATGCCAGCCCAGGGTCTTTTTTATTTTAGAATAGTCCCCTACCAGAGGTCCAGTTTCGGTGGGACGAACCCATTCCTGGCTGATGACTACATGATCTTGCCAGTTAAGTCCGATCAGAGAAAATGAAGTTTCACAGAGATCCTTGATGGTGTGGATTTCTCCCGTGGCAACCACAAAGTCATCCGGTTTATCGTGCTGCAAAATTAACCACATGGCTTCAACATAGTCGCCAGCAAAGCCCCAATCCCTTTTGGCGTCAAGGTTTCCCAGCTCAAGCTTTCCATCGGAGTTTAAAACCGGTTTTCCTCCCTGGCTGATGGGAATGCGCGAGCCTTTAAGACCCAGTTTGATGGCTGCTGCCGCGAGACTGATTTTGCGAGTGACAAAGTCAGGACTGCGCCTAGGACTTTCGTGGTTAAAAAGGATTCCGGTGGAAATAAATAGCCCAAAAGATTTGCGATATATTTGGGCGTCAAAGTGCGCCAAGGCTTTGGCTGCTGCATAGGGATTGGCTGGATGAATCGGGGTATTCTCGTTTTGAGGGGTCTGAGTAGTTTCTCCAAAGAGTTCGCTGGTGCTGGCCTGATAAACCCTGGACTTGGGGGAAGTGTTTCTGACGGCTTCATAAATGCGAAGAGCACCCAGGCCGGTTTGGTCGGCTGTAGCTAAAGGCTGAAGCCAGGATTCATGGACGTGGGATTGGGCACCCAGGTTGTAAATCTCGTCTGGCTGAATTTTTGCCAGATACATACTAAGACAAGCGGGGTCGGATAAATCGCCAAAGAGAAACTTAATCTGATGACGAAGATGAGATACGTTTCCGTAGCTGGGATTACTGTTGCGGCGAAGCAACCCGTAAACTTCGTAGTCTTTCTCCAACAACAGCTCGGCTAAATAAGATCCGTCTTGGCCGGTTATTCCAGTGATTACGGCTTGTTTTTTCTTGGAGTTGGTCATTGAGACTAACATGATATCACAACCACTTAAGCTTGAGCAGCCGCGGATGGAAGAAGGCAAATCCGAGGGAAATTTTTTCACGAGTCAGGTGGGGGCGCATGTAAAGGTATTGCGCCAAAAAGAAAACGGCGTTAAGAATAAACAAAATTGGACTGAAAACTTTTAAAATTCGGTCGGGGTCGGGAGCGGGATTCGGAAACTGTTTTACAGACTCATGATAGGCCATGGGGAGATAATCTTTGACCCATGAATTTTGAATAATAAACCGATGATGAACATATCTTCGGTCAAATATGCATTTTGCCTGGAGGATCTCGTGAGCTAAGTAAAAGCTCTGACTTTTGTTGTGGGGGTTATGGCTAATTTCGAGATGTTTTAGGTCCAGGTATAAATTGTCACAAATTTTGTTGCAAACTTTGGGAGATGAATGGGTAGCCAGACGCGGTGAACGGCGGATATTGAACAGACGAAGAAATATAACTACACAAACGCGGGTTAGCCAGAGGGTGTGAGGAGAGGTAATGACCATAAAATCTATATCGTCGTTTTCCGGACTGTTTCTCATGGCCAATGACCCGGTAACAAAGATGGCTGATATGCTGGGGATAAGTTGCAAATATTTGGCTATACTAAGGGCTTTTTTCCACTTAATGCCGCTTGAAATCAAACGCTTTTGCCGAAGATCAACGATGTGTTGTCGCCCCGGAAGATAATAAAGGTGGTTTTTTTGATGCGGCCAATCGGGAAAAGAACGAGTCGGGTAGCGGGTGTATGGTTGCCAATACCAGATTTCCTGAAGTGATAGCGGATAGTCAAAATTGTCGGAATAGCTAAGAGCAGCTAGCAGGGTTTTACTGGGGCTGGACCTGGGGGGTGAAGATGCCATACTCGGATAATACCTTATTTATCTCAGGAGCCAAGGAAGTAATCGTGGCGGTGCCAGTTATGGCTTTGGCAAAGACTTCCGACATTTTGGTGTTGATGCCGGTTTGGCCGTCGTGAGTAAAGGAGGCCAAATACCAAGAAGCGGCCAGGGGGGCCTGCTTTAGATAGACATCCAGATATTTGTTGTCCTTGAGAGATTCGGCCAGGTCAACTCGACTATATGGTTCACCGAAGGCGCGTTGCGGGGAAGTGGCCAGTTGGAAAGTTTTTTGCATTACCTCGGCAGAGCTTAGATATTTGAGCAGCTCCCAGGCTTCTTTTTGGAATTGGCTTTTGTTGCTTACGGCCTCGCCCCAATAGCTACTGTAAGTAATTGGTTTTTCTCCCCTGCTGGGGTCTACCGGCAACTGAGGTAGCGGGTAAATGGAAAAACGAAGGTTGGGATTGATGGCCTGAATATCAAAGACTCTCCAAGAAGGAGCAAAATAAATTCCGACCTTGCCTGAGGCAAAATATTCAGTGGATGAGGGTAGGTTGGGATCCCAGACATGGAAGGTCCGCACAAAGCTTTTAAAGAATTCAATTACGTCTTCGGCTGGAGCAGGGTTGGGACTGGCGGGATTATCTAAATTGACGTTGTTTTGCAGCATGATTACGGCCAAAATATCCTGCCAGTGGTCAACGTTGGTAGACCCCAGGGCCACTCCGGAAACGACGATTTTAGAGCCGTCTTTACATGACCCATCAGGAGAAGCACACTGAGACATGGCCAGGGCAGCGTCGGTCAGTTCGACCCAATTTTGGGGAACCGACAGTCGACTTTTTTGAAGCAAGTCGTCGTTAATGTACATGGCAATTCCGTCGTAGCCTAAAGGGATGGCGGCATAATTACCACCGACTTTGAAATCTTTTAAGGCTATGGGGTAAAAGGTTTTTTCGTAATCGGAAGAAGAAATGGCCGTGGGCGGAACGGGAGCCAGATAGTTGGTCATCATGGCTGTCCAGGTGTTGTGAATTCTAAAAAGATCAGGTCCTGCGTTTTTATCTAAAGCTGCCTGAAGGCGCTCTCTGTATTCCTGAGGGGATTGCATGACATAATTTACCTTGATTCCGGAATGGGATTGTTCGAACTCGTCTAAAATGGGACGGATAATTGATTCAGGCTCCCAAAGTCCCCAGTAGGTTAAAGTAATACCCCCCAGCCGAGGAACAAATTGAGTAAGCGGACCGCTTACTAGGGCAATACCCAGAATGACGACTAAACCAATAATGACAAATAACAGGATGGGTAGTTTCCTTTTTTTGACAGGAGGGAAGGGATCGTTGGCTGCTTGGGGAGATCCACCCACGTGTGAAATTCCAGACGGTGCCGGAGGTGGAGAAACTGGCGGAGGGGTAGGCGGCGGAACCGGAACCGGAGGAGGAGTCGGGGTTGGCGGCGGTGTGGGAGGGGTGGGCAGAACCAAAGAAGAATTGGTATCAGACATGGTTTACAGTATACAATATACAATACTCTAAAACATTATGGGTGAGAAAAAAATTAAAACATCAAAGATAGATTATTTTTTCAAAGGGTTACTACTGATCGTGGTTTTGGTGGTTTCGGTTTTAATTACTTTTGAAACTTATTACTGGAACAAAGTATATCCCGGGATTAGGGTTGCTCAGTTTGAAGTGGGGGGAAAGTCCGTGTCAGAAGTTGAAAAATTTTTGCAAAGCAAAGCAGTCAGCATGGGGTTGTTAAGCTTCAGATGGGGAGTAAACCAATGGCAATTTGCTGCCGATGAAATCGGAGTGAAATATGACAACCTGAAGACCACTCAAGATCTGATGGCCATGGGAAGATCGGGCAGCTTCAGGAATGATTTGGTTACCAAGGCCAGGGCTTTAATTAACGGAATCAATTTAAATCCTAAGGCCGGCTGGAACGGAGCTGCTTTGTCAGAAAAATTGTCCGTGCTGGCACTAATGATCGATATCCCGGCCAGAGAACCAGGGGTGGAGTTTTCCAGCACCGGCAGTGGAGTACTAGTACACGCGGGAGAGGATGGGTTAATGGTGGATCAAAAGACGCTGAGAACCAGGATTGAAACTAGCATTCAAACTTTCTCAGAAAAAGAGATAGCGGTGCCGATTGTGGAAATAAAACCAAAGCTTTCAGAAAATCAGGCCGAAAGGGCAAGAGTAATGGCGGAAAAAATCAGAGGTAAAAAAATACAGGTAAATGAGGAGCAGGGTGAATTGAAACTGGAAATATCAGA
>Ga0156507_157_pt1 | contig 2453 bp, 2 predicted proteins | sample RifOxyB1_FD_110654 | JGI IMG/M metagenome (GOLD analysis project Ga0156507, IMG submission 110654) | Candidatus Amesbacteria bacterium RIFOXYB1_FULL_44_23
CCCCGGGGAGTCGGCGTTATAGATAATCGTGCCATTGGGTTTTAGATGACCCAGGAATTTTAAATAGCTTTCAAGCATGTGATCGTATGAGCCAAAATATTCAGGGTGGTCGTATTCAACTAAAGTGAGAATGATGACGTCAGACATGTAGGTGGCGAAGTTGTCATGAAATTCGTCAGCTTCGCTGACAAAGTATTTTGATTTACCGATACGGACATTGTTGTGCCAATCTTTGACGGTGGCGCCTATTTCAACGGTAGGATCAAAGTTAGCTTTTTCGAGCAATAGACCAACCAGTGCCGTGGTGGTAGATTTTCCGTGAGTGCCGGCAACACAGATGAGATATTTATTCCGGTGGAGGTGGGTGCCTAAGAAGTCCTGCCATTTGGACAGAATTCCCTGGGCTCTGGCCTGTTCGATTTCCGGGTGGGTATTATTTTGGTAGAAAATAGCCGGAGTAACACAAAGCAGGTCAATATTTTTGAGATGATCCGGAGAATGTCCTGAATACAAATGGAGATCTTTTACTGTTGATTTAACGTGGGAGAGATAGGGAGAGTCTAGATTAAGGTCGCAGCCTGAGATTTGGTAGCCTTGGGCGGCAGCAATTTGGGCTACGGCTGACATGCCAGATCCGGCTATGCCCATAAAGTGAATATGTTTAGGGGTCACGGTCATATTATACAGTGCCGATTGTTTATGGCTCGGTTATAATGAGCTGGTGCATTTCTATTTAGGACTACTGCTTCTGGGTTTTGGGGTGACTTTTGGACTGATGGTGCCGTTTATAAATTTCCTGTTTAAGATGAAATTTACCCGGAAAAATGAGTCCGGTGAAATTCGAAAGGGAGCTCCGCCGGCGTATTACAAAATTAAGGAAATGCAGGCCAGTAAGCCGATGTTGGTTACGGGGGGCGGAATTTTGGTGTCACTTGTGGTAATGGTGATTTTTGCAGTTATGTCAGGGGTAATGTCTGCTCAGGGGAGACTTTTTTCCGGACATCCGTTCTGGGGGGAATTAGCTATGATTTTTTTCACTTTCATAGGATTTGGACTGCTGGGCCTATATGACGATTTAATCAAGATTTTTGGATTTGCCAAAACAGGGTTTTTTGGATTACGAATGAGACACAAATTTATGATTCAGTGGATTTTGGCAACGGTTGCGGCGGGAATATTGTATTGGTGGCTGGGAATAGACATTTTGAATATCCCAGGATTGGGGTATTTTGATTTGGGGATACTAATGATACCGATGGCGGCTTTTCTGATCGTGACATTTGCCAATGCGTTTGATATTACAGACGGGCTGGACGGGTTGTCGTGCGGGCTACTGATGATTTGTCTTCTGGCATTTTGGATGATATCTTTACGGGACCTGGATCACATACTGCTTTTGTTTATCGCGGTCTGGGTGGGGTCGCTTCTGGCTTACCTGTTTTTTAATGTATACCCGGCCAGAATAATGCTGGGAAATGTGGGAGGTCTGGCGTTTGGAGCTACACTTGCTGTGATCGGACTGTTATCCGGAAAGACGGTGGCCCTTTTGGTGATAGGGGGGATTTTTTTGGCGGAAGGCGCAACCAGTATGCTGCAACTTCTGTCCAAAAAATTTATGAAAAGAAGATTATTTCCAATTGCTCCGTTGCATCATTGGTTGCAACTGGTGGGTTGGGAAGAACCAAAAATCGTGGCCAGAGCTTGGTTGGCGGGTTTGATACTGGCGATTTTTGGGGTATGGCTGGCTGTCCTTTGACGAAGGCAGGCTAATCGAAAACTTGAATTTATCTGTAAAATAAGAAGATTGTGAGACAAGCTAAAAATTTTCTGCATTTAATGAAAGCCGTGTATTGGGCTGTTAGATGTGGATGGCCAGGAAAGAAGTTGAAGGTGATCGGGGTGACCGGAACTGACGGCAAGACCACTACCTGTACATTAATATATGAGATGCTGAAGTTGGCCGGATTTAAGGTGGGAATGGTGACGACTGTCGGAGTGAAGTATAAATCACTGTCGTCAGAAGTGGAGTTTGAGAAAGGACTACACAGTACGAATCCGGGTGCGGAAATACTTCAACCGCTACTGAAAAAAATGAAAGATGAGGGAGTGACACATATAGTACTGGAAGTAACCTCACACGGTCTGGACCAAAACAGGGTCTGGGGTATTGATTTTTGCATTGGGGTTTTGACTAATATTACTCACGAGCATTTGGACTATCACAAGAATTTTGACAACTACAAACAGGCAAAAATGAAATTGTTTGCGAAGGTGAAACATTGTGTTTTAAACCGGGACGATCCCAGTTATGAATTTTTTAAAAGCAAGGTAGAGGCTAAATCAGAAGTGATTGGATACACGAAAACTAAAATAAAAGATATCAGCCATGCTTTAGCGGGCGATTACAATAAATATAATATCGCAGCGGCTGTAGAGGTGGCGAGAATACTTAA